>VTLG01005751.1_pt1 | contig 45256 bp, 65 predicted proteins | sample 4694571 | NCBI WGS metagenome assembly VTLG01 (sample SAMN12604809, study PRJNA352737) | marine metagenome | biome: ENVO:00000447; feature: ENVO:00000209|ENVO:00000569|ENVO:01000036; material: ENVO:00002151; isolation source: viral sequences binned using virsorter ...
ATATGGTGGCTCCGGTGGAGCAGGTACTTCAGGGCAAGGCAATGCTGGTGGTGCTGGATACACTGCCTCACCCAGATACCCCGGAGGGGGTGGTGGTGGGTCAGATGAAACAGGTGGTAACGCAGGAACACCTAGTACGCCAGCACCTTATGACCTAGCTGGCGGTGGAGGGGGTAATGGTACAAACAATGGTATAACTGGTATAAATCATCCCGGTAACTTCGCAGAAGGCAATCATCCTACCCAGTGGGCAGGTGGAGGTGGTGGTAACAGTCGGGGTGGTGTAGATGGTGGTGGACATGGTGGTGGTGGTGATGGTGCTAGTAGTGGTTCTTCTGCGAATGGATATGCCAACACTGGCGGTGGTGGCGGTGCTGGTTCAACGTACGCAGGTGCTGGTGGTTCAGGCATAGTAGTACTCAAGTATAAGTTTCAATAATGGCACATTTCGCAGAAATAGATAACAACAATATAGTCCAGCGGATACTAGTAGTTTCTAACTCCAATGCCTCCAACGAAGCAGCAGGTATAGCGTTTTGCAAAGCATTGCTTGGCTCAGATACTAACTGGGTTCAGACAAGCTACAACGATAATATAAGGCATAGGTTTGCTGCTATCGGCATGAAGTACGATGCAACCAATGATGTCTTCTACAAGCAGCAGCCTTACGCATCGTGGACTTTGAATACCTCTACATGGGAATGGGAACCCCCTGTACCGGAACCTGATGACGCTGGCTTTGACGATGAAGACAACCCCACTCAATTGGTTCAATATACTTGGGATGAGGATACGAGAGCATGGACAAATAGAACTGTATTATAGTATCTTGAGTTGATTTTACCAAGTATACCGTGGTACAATTTAGAGACTAAATTTGATAAGAATGCTAACGAGGATAGAAAGTAATGATACTAAATAATGACTATTACTGGTTTAAATCTGCACTAACAGATGACCAATGCGATGAGATTATTCTACGTGGCGAAAGAGCGATGAGTCTCGCACAAGAAAGAGGCGAATCACTTGAGGCGACGACCTCTGGGGGAAATGACAAAGCTAGTATGCTTGAATCTGGTTTAAGTGAAGATGAACTTGTTGCACAAGGTACTAAAACTAATCAAACAATACAAAAAGAAAAAGCTGAAGGGAAGAACACCTTTATTCGCGATACTCACGCTTCGCCGTTGGGTGATGAAGAAATTTATTCGTGGATACACCCATATCTGATAGAAGCAAATCGTGCTGCGGGATGGAATTTTGAATGGAGTTGGAGTGAGATACTTCAATTTACAAAATATAACCAACATCAATTTTATGGTTGGCATACAGATGCTGGCTCAAACCCCTATCCACCGGAGATTGGGAATCCAAACTATGTTGGTAAAATTCGTAAATTGTCTATGACAGTCAATCTAACTGACCCCAAAAATTATAAGGGTGGTAACTTAAGGTTTGACTTTGGGCCTCACGCTGAAAAATCAAGATACCATACCTGCACAGAGATTCGTCCCCGTGGCTCTATTATTGTATTTCCTTCGGATAGATATCACCAAGTTACACCAATTACATCTGGACTAAGATACTCACTTGTGATGTGGAGTCTTGGGCAACCGTGGAAATAAACAAAAACTAAAATAACAACAGAGAAGTTGATTTTACCAAGTATATCAGTATAATAATAGGAGTGAAGCTTTAGTCCTTTAAAGGAGGGATAGGCATGGCAGAGATAGATATTAGTTCAGATTTAGCAGCAGTAACAGAACGGATACAAAAAGGTATAGAAGAGTTACAAGAATTAGATGTTAAAAGACAGCAATTGGCACAGCAAATTCAAAATTTAAATGGGGTAGCTATGTATTTACGTGGTAAAGAACCCTCAGAAGCCGCTGGAGTATCGGAGGATACTGACAAGGAGTCCTAATGGCAACAACTGCTAGTCAATCATTAAATACTGTATATGATTTTGACGGTTCTAGTACATATGTAGATTACACTAAAGAAGCACGTACTCGTGCTGGTACTTCATTTACGGTATTTAGTGCCACTTCAAAATATCTGTATCTTGGACATGACGAAAAATTTGATATGGTATTATTCGATATAGACACAGCAGGGAGTCTTGGTGCTCTAACGTGGGAATATAGTAATGGTACCAACTGGACGGAATTTGCCCCTTCTTATGACCGGCTCACCGACGATGGATCAGCTTATGGTTTCGATAAAGATGGTGGAGAGATTTTCCTAGACAATATTGTAAGTGATTGGGCAACGTTAACTGTAAATAGCGTAAATATTTATTGGATTAGAGTTCGGTCTGCTGCTTCTGTAGCTACGTCCCCTACTATAAAGTCAATAGAAGTACGCCCACGAGCGGCATATTGCAGCACCAAAGACGTATTTAACTTCTTGCAACTAGGGCATATCCTGAGTAGTTACAATTCCAGTTCTGGTGTTACTACGGCGGGTACTGACTTCACGGCTTCTACGGTTCCCTCTAAAGATACTGTAGAAAAATACATACAAGCAGCCCAAGCCCAGATTGATTACCGTACTCGTAAATCATGGCGACCGAATATAATGCTAAACGAAGAGCATAATTTCAACATTTTTGGTTTCAAGCTTGATAGAAAGAGGGTGCAGAAAGTTTTAACTTTAGAGGTGTGGGATGGAAACAGCTATGAAGCAAAAACTGAGGGGCGGAACGCAGATTATTTTTATGTGCCCGACACTAATATGATTCATTTTTCTAGATTCTTTTATCTCCCAGCTAGATTTGCTTCCTTAAACTCTCCTACGGTTCGTTTCGGTGGGGGAGAATTTGTTACTCCAGTTCGTGTAAGTTATATTTATGGCGACAATGTAACGGAAGATGTAAGAGAGGGAGCTTTTGTGACTGAGCTAACCAAGAAAATTGCGTCGATAGACATTTTACGCAACTCAGACTTTGGTGAAGTATTGGTTGGGGGGTCGGATAGAGTATCCATGCAGGGTCGAGTTGACCAATATCAAAGGGAAGTGGATGACACCTTAGAGATGTTAAAATCATTTGAGGTGTTTTAATGGCAAATGAACCAGTTGCGGTTGCGGATGTTTTATCAGAACTTAAAGGGCAATGGAACAGTTCTAATGTAACTGAACCTAGAGTTGTTGAGGTGAATAATAGCGGTTCAGCAACCCAAAGCATACGAGTTGATTTAAATCAAGCGGATCATGTAATAGGTAGGGCAGGAACTCCCGCTTTTCAAGAAGTACCAATAGGTAATTGGAAATACGGAAACCGAACCTATACTGTAGATTTGGAAGTTTATACGAGACAAAGTAGATTAAATCTGTATAATCTAGTAAGGGAAATACGTCGAATCTGTCACGCAAGAATGCATAGTTTAACTAATTTTCAGAGGATACAGTTCATGTCGTATAGTGAGCAAACACAAGAACAAGCAAATATATGGGTAGCCGCAGTGCAAATTCAATTAGTTAACAATGGGGTTTTATTAGAAACTACCTAAACATTAGTATAATAAGGTAGAACAATTTTCACAGAGAGGTATAAATATGGCTGTATATCGTTCGGATCAAACTAAAGTAACTTTTGCCCCAGAAGCGGGTATTGGTGGAACACCTGAGCCTGTATGGGGAATCGCCGGGAGTAGCACTAATGCCACCGATTTAGATGGTGCCGTAAAGCCCGGTGATAAAAAAATTACAGTCACTGCCGCTACTGGTGTTATAGCGGCGGGAAATTTTATTATCATAGGTAATAACACAACAGCCTCTGGCGAGACTACCCAGTTGGCGCAACAGGAAATCAGACGTATTGAATCAGCGTCAGGTACCGATCTTTACCTAGATAGACCTTTAGGGCATTACCATCCTGATGCGGCAATTGTAAAACATGTAACTGCATTCCCGGCAGACTACTCAAGCAATGCGGGATACTTCCCGCAACTAACGTGGATACCCGGAGTTTACGACACGGTTACATTACCTGAACCGTCAAATTCGGTGGAGCCTAGATACTTCCTTGGTTATGACAACAAAAGGAACTTCTCTAAGGCGTATAGGGGGCAACAGGCTTTTGAAGGGTCTGTGTCCAACTTCGCTTTACTCAACGGTTGGCCTTTGCGGTACGTTTTTGGGTCAGTTAGTTCAGCCTCTAGCACCGCTGCTTCCTCTGATGACTTGACTACCACTGTGGAGACTGCCGCTAAAAAAGGTGATGTGATGGTTATTGTTGAAGAAGATGCTGCTGAAGAACTGGAAACAAGGGTTGCGGCGGGAGACTTCATCTCCATTACCGCTGGAAGTGCGGTTACTGACGCTACTACGGGACTTAGAACTGAGGCGGGGACAGACATTAGGCAAATTATAAAACGCGAGGACACCAGTGGGGATGCTAATACATTTATAATGCATCTAAACATGCCTTTAAGTAGAAATTATGCGGCAGGGGATACTGTTCAAGAATTGATACATACTGCGGGTACAACTGTGTACACGCATACCATTACCGAACAATCGGAACTTCCTACAATAAGTATGCAAGCTCTATTTAAAGACACTGCCGACAACGATGCTAATGCTTTTATCCGTAAATATTACGGAGGTATGGTGTCGTCGGGAACTATATCTGCTGAAGAAGGAGGTATGGTTCAGATGTCGTGGGACTCTATTCCGTTTATGGGTATGGTTCACAACATAGAAAATGCTTTTGGTGGAGGGTCGGCGGTAACAGATATTCCCGGCTATACTCTTACAGGAACTCCCGGTACAAACACCTCGTATGATTATGTAGGTGTTCCTGTTGTAGACGGTACAGGATTCGTCGCAGATGCTTCGGTCGCTGTACCGAACACTGACGGCTCTGCAAGCACATTCACCTCAAGTTACCCCCAAACTAACCCCTACTACTTCTCACAGGGTGAAATTACCATTCATGGGGTTGTGGTGGCTAGAATTAGAGATTTCTCAATCAGTGTAAATAACAACGTAGAGTCCAGATACTACATTGAACAGCGTGGGGACATGCGAAGGCGTGGGCCTTCTCAAATGCATGAAGGTCGTAGAGAATACGGCATGTCATGTACGGTTGTTCCCGACTCTATTGAAGTTGCTAAAACAGGCACATCAGCCTCAAGAACAATTTTTGAAGAGTATTTGATGCAGGGAGATTATGGAGCTTTCGGTTCTAACGAAGCGATTAAGGGTATAGGTGTAAATATTGTATTTACTAGGGGCACTAACGATACAATCACGTTTACCGTTACTGGGTCTACATCTGCGGGTGAGCCAAACGCTTATATCGTAAATGCCCCGATGCAAATTGACGGAAACAACCCATCCCAAGTTCCTGTAGAGATAGGAATTAGGGCATTCAACACTATAGAGGTAGTAGATTCAGAACCTTTCTATCCATAAGGAGGATACATGACAACAGTAAAAGACAAGCCTAGCAAAAAAAGTTTCGACATTACGAAGTATCAGATCAATCAAGAGGGGGTAACTAAAACAATAGAGATTGAGGGTGATTCGTTTGAAGTTAAGATAAAAGCTTTATCTTGGTTTAAACGGAATGAATTAATGTCTAAGTGTATGGCTTTAGTTCCGGGCGGTGAAAGTAAGTTTGATGGGGCTTTATTTGTTCGGGAGGTGCTAAAAGAAATTATTGTGGAGGCTCCGTGGGGTCGAACCACAGACGCTTTTCTCATTTCAATAAATACAGCATTAGGGACAGCCTTGGAACAATTGGTTGCTTCGGAGGCAATGGTTGACCCAGAGGTAAAGCCTGAAGAAACAAAAAAAGAATCTTAGAATACTATAAAGGGGTTCAACTACCTCAAACTGAAAGCTTTATTTTCAGTCACTATACGACAGTAAGGGCATTACTAAACATGGGGATAAGTTACACTGAAATAAAAGACTTAACTTCTTCGGAGGTTGATATGCTTATTGCCATAGAACTGGCGCAGAAACAAAGAGAACAGGATGCCATGAATGCTCACAAGGGACAGCTAAATGCCCGAAGGTAGTACTACAGATAACACGTTTAAACTTATAGTTGAAAACGCTTATAACGACGCATCAGCGAACGGTGATCCTTCTTCAGTTGGGAAGAAGGGCACGAATGCTACTGCTGACAGGGCTGCGGATAAAACCCCTGAACAAACCGGTAAAAACAAGGCTTTCATGGGGAAACTTAATGACAACATGGGGAAGTTCCTTAAGAAAGAGCTAGACGAGAATGCGAAACAGAAGGAAGGCGGCAATATAATTAAGGGGGCACTGAAGCAAACAGGTATTCAGTTAACCCTAGGTAACCTTCTAAAGCAATCACAGGTCTTTACAGGCGTTCTTAACGCTGTGTTCTCTGTTATAGGTGCTATGTTTGACATTATATTAGCACCATTTATGCCTTTAATAGCTAAATTCCTTGAAGACACCATACCCGTCTTAATAGGTTTTGCACAAAATATTGCCGATTTCTTATCTGGGGAGATATCAGATTTAATGGAAATGGGTATTGTGGATTATTTTAAAGATAGAATCCAAAAAGTATGGGAATGGATGTCTGAGGAATTACCGGGTTTGCTGGTGAAAGCTTGGGACTGGTTTTCCGGGTTTGTAACTGAGAAGATACCCGAATGGTTGGGCTTTGCTTCAGATGGCTTAAATGATTCTTGGACTTGGATTACTGAAAACATACCCGCTTTCCTTGAGAAAGCGTGGGCATGGATTGAAGAGTACTGGCCTACTATACTACAGGGGTTAATAGATTTCGTAAGTACCTTATGGGACGCTGTAAAAGGGTGGCTTGCTAATCTTATTGCGTCACTCCCCGGATTCTTGGCTAGTATGTTGTACATGTTAGCTGATTTTTATGAAAAATTTGGTCCGATGATCGCTCAAGGTTTAGGGTGGCTTGTCAATACCATTATTACAAATATCCCGAAATTAGTAGAAGCACTCATCAACGGTGTTGCGTGGGTTATTACGGACGTAATTGGTAGAGGGTTAGCAGGATTGGCTAGGTTTTTGGGCGAAAAAGTTAGTGAGGCTATTCTGGGGGTTGTCCGCTGGGTAACGGGGTTCCTTAAAGACATTAAGTTTGAGGTTTGGGGGCAGGAATTTAGACCTTTTCACGGGTTAGCGCGAGGTGTAGAAGGTGGTGCTGAGTTTCTTGTGGGGGAAGATGGCTTACTTAATATGCAAGTGGATGCCATAGCGGGTCTATGGACCGGTCTAACAGAAGGGGTAGGAGGACTTCTGCATATGGGTGCGGACATATGGGGTAGTGATATGGTTGGGGGTATGTTTGACTGGGCTGGGAACGTTTCTGGCAACCTAGTGGAGTCAGCATTAGGAGGTTTATATACAAACGTTGCAGCGGAGGGCTTGCGTAGTTTAGCGGCGGGCTTGGAAACGGAGGGCACCAAGGAGACATTTGAGGGGTTCGGGGAGAACATAGCTAACCTTAACATTGATGTTACGGTTAACGGTTCTAAGCAACAGGAGCAATCAGCTCAATTAGATAAACATAATAAAAAAATTCAAGTGGAAGTTGCGAATGATATAGGGATGCAAATGTTATCGGCATCAGATCAACCTGTACATTACAATCAATCCGTGGGACTTTTTAACAATTGGGGTTAGTGTAGAGGAGATTAGTTTATGGCAAATATGGTTTTACTGCATAATGGGACAAGCGGCGGGTACGTTTTACGTGTCGAACAGTTTACGACATCTCTCTCCAAAACTCCCTTGCAGGTAGCTATCCCCAGCGGCACTCCAACAATGCTTGATTTAAACATGGTGCGTCCTAATTTATCTTTTGGTGGTCTTGTAGAGAACACCACAGTTACAGGAAGCTCTATTTCTCTTGGTGCGTCAGTTACGGCTGAAACAAGTGTTACTGCTTCAACGTTAGGGTTTAACGGGACGTATACAATACCAGATAAAAATAACTTAGAGGACTTTTTTACAGAATTAGCCTTTTCAGCTAATGTGAATTTAGCCATCATACTAATGAATCCTGACAATGCGAACTTTAATTTTTACCATATTGTGCCACAAACTGCAACTTTTACACTAGCCCCCGGCACCGAAGATAGGTATTCATTCAACATTACAGCGGTTGCTGGTAAAAGAAATGTGGCTTACTAATGCCTGTTGCAACTAAGTCAGACTTACAAGTTTGGGACACAACGAACAATATATGGGTAACGGTTCTCAGGAAAGCAAGCGGACAATCGGCAACTATCAGGTTCGCTTTATCTGAGCGGCTTCATCAACCTACGTCAGCCATTATAGATATAGTTAACCCTCCAAGCGGTAACGCTAACACACGGGGTTATGTAGAAACAACTTATGGTAACTACCTCCAACCTTTTGATAGAATACGGGTTATGGATACCAACGGTAATATAGGAGCCATTTTATTTTACGGTAGGATATATCGTGTGGATATCGAACAGGATGCTCTACACGGGCCTATGTTAAAACTAACATGTTTTGACCAGCTAAAGGAGATGGCGGAAAACCGTGTTGGGGGGCCTAGGGGAGTTATAGCTGGTAAGGATAAAATGTCCGAAGTTGTAAAAGAGCTTATTAGTAGGTACACATTCAAGAATTCAGCGGGTACTAACACTAACTTATCTACAGGGGTTGCGGATAAATTCACAGATTCCTTATCTACCTTCTCAGTTAACCCCGTCTTTAACTTTGGTACGGGGGAGGCTACAGGATTAACGGTACTTCAATCAGTAGCAAATGCCGATCCGATATCTGCTTCAATATCTGATACCGCCCCGTCGGACAACTTCGGATTCAACTTCTATGTAGACCATGGGTTTATTGACGCTGATCTAGCCGCAGACCCAGCAGGTGTCTCTAATAGCCCTTCCACTAGACCAGCCCATTTTAATTACTATAAAAGGTGGAATAAGCCGAGTATTCACCATGATGGTAGTGGGGGTACCCCTGTATACCAAATTAGTTATGGTGTGGGGTCTTCGGACGGAACTTCGAGTAACGATTATTTAACGACTACAACAAGTACAGTTAATTTTAATCTGAAGAAAAGTTATACGGATACCGTAACTGGAGCCGCAGTAACGTATAGGAAGCAGGATGGGACTTGGGACAAGTTGATTTGCGTGCGGGTTGAAGTGAATGGCGTTTCTGATGGTAGTTCAGGAAACTTTGACTATGGTGGTTTAATGGGTGCCGAAGTTCCTATTGAAGAATCTCCGTATATATGGACGGATCAAGGGGATGATTCAGCTTGGAACCCTGCAAATCGTGGCAGATTAATCTATATAAATGGTGTTACTGGGGATGGTAAATTTGCGGTGGTAGCGTTAGACACCACAAATGCGGAAGAGATATTATCCGTGGCGGGTACTTCCAACCAATTGTACGCTGTTGTTAATAGTGGGAGTTCTGACGGCTCAACAGCACCGGCACTTGCGGAGGATAGGTTTAAAATCATGAAAGTCCCGTCAAACGAGTTTGAGGTGACCAGATTACGGGATCACACCTTTGATGGTAACATGCGGGCACCAGATATCAGAAGAGCGGTTGGCGCATTGTTCGCTAAAACTAACTTCGACAATAGTTCAGCTAATGCTTCCCAACGTCTAAATCTTCAAACCTTCGATTTCCCTATGGCTCGCATGACTATACGCCCTACTACTTGGACTATTAATTCGGGTGCTACAATTGACCGGTATGTATTACCAATAGATTTGCTTCAATACGGAGCGGGGCAGGGCAACTTGTTAACTGAGATACACCACACTACAGGAGCTACCGGAAAATATGGATACATAAGGGAATTTAATGAGGGGAGCACTCAGGGGTGTGATGTTCAACTTTATGCGGCTGATGGTATTACCGCACACGACGCATCCTTAAACACTGACGTAAAAATTCACGTTCCTATAAAGCCGGGAATGAAAGTTGCAGTTACCAACGCAGTCGCAAACCTTAGTGATCAGATTTGTACCGTTATTGGAGTTGATTACGAAGAAGGGGATGGGATTCAAACAACGGACTGGATTCTTCAAACTGGGGATACCAGATCGGAAACGGAAGCTGTTCCTAAACACGCTGAAGGGGGAGCCGCAGATACACCTGTTATTCCATTTAATTTACGGAAAGCCAAGTTTACGCCCACCTCAGCTTCAGAGACTAATTTCCTTACCCCTCATGCTACTTACGGTAGAACCCAGTTAGACTGGTGCGCTGGTATATTAAAGGTGGGTTCTACGCCTTACCACATAGCGGCTGGCAGCACCGGTCAATCTGGTGTAGGTGAAAGTACAGGCAGTCCTCTTTACCACTGGTACGGTATTTATTTCCTGCCCACAGAACATGCTGTGGATAATTATGCTGGAAGTGACACAACATTTAATATAGCTAGGTTAGAATTAATGCCTAGAAATGCGTTGGTAATAGCTCGTTGTATGGCGGGCGAAGAATCGGATATTGACGCAACTTACCTGACCCAAATTGATATTGCTGCCAACAATAGTTTGGGCAGTGGGGTTAAATTGAAATCAGATGGAATTGGTGGGGAAGACATTAAATCGAATGTGAAGATTACTACGCTTTCCGACGGGACTGCTGCTACACCCTCAATAGCTTTTAACGACGAGAAAGATACTGGTTTCTTCCGATATGTTTCAGGGGCTGATTCATGGATAGGTGTCATGGTTGACGGTGATATATCTTTCTATTTTGCCGAAGGCGGTAAGGATTCTAATACTTACAGAACTATAATCCCTAACCCAACTAATTCTATTGATTTAGGATATAACGATGGTGGTGGTGGAACTGATTATGACTGGAGAAATATTTATAGTGTTAATGCTCTATCTGTATCCTCAGACCGTAGACTGAAAGAAGATATCCAACCTACTAATTTAGGGTTATCCTTTGTAAATGATCTAACTCCTGTTTCGTATAAATGGAAAAAGAAACATGACGATATCATGGATCAAAGACATTATGGACTTATAGCACAGGATGTTGTTGAAGTATTAAAAGATCACGGGATAGCTTCGTTAGAAGATTTTGGGGGGATACTCCATAACGGAAATGAAGAACAAATGTACAAAGCGAAGTATGAACATTTTATTCCAATATTAATAAAAGCAGTACAAGAACTTTCAGACAAAGTGAAGCAACTAAAGGAGAAAAACTAATGCCTGATATTACATTGTCATTTACAGACGCACAGTGGGCTAGGATTGTAGCAGCGTCACCGAGATTTAAACCACTTGGTGCTTCTGGTGATGTTGATGCAGCGCAACTCACAGTGATAGCTAAAGCCATGATAGAAAAACTGGTAATCAAATATGAGAGAGATAAAGCTAGGCAAGATGCCGATGATGATCTGTCATCTTTTAGCTAACAGCTATGCGTCGTGCAAAGCATATAGTTCGAGCTAGGGAAAAACACCCTGAGTGGACTCTTACCCATATCGCTAAAAGGGTTGGCACCAGTAGGGAAAATGTATGGCAGATACTAAACAGAAGGGGTTTAAAGACGGCAGCTATTCCAGCCGAAAAACCTCCGAAAGTTAGGCGTAGACGTTGCAAAATTTGCCGTAAGATCATGCTCAATCCACCATCTCGTGGAATCCGCCCTCCTCTTCACGAGGGGACTTGCTATTTCCAGTACTATTATGTTAAAATAGTATGTGATAGGTGTCGTGCGCCATTCTATAGAAAAAAGCATAAAGTAGAGTATACAAGAAAGATGGGTTCTAAGAAGCAATATTGCTCAAGAGCCTGTTACAATAAACAAAGGGCGGTGACTAGTGGAGATAAACGATGATTTAATTATCCAATGGGAACCCAAAGTTCAGAAGATGGCTTCGTCAGCTTCTATCGTTGGGATGGACAGAGATGATATAGCACAGGAACTAAGATTAGTAATTTATAAAGCAGCGAAAAAGTTTAACCCAGAAAAAAACGTATCTTTTCATACATATTTACACACCAGTATGGTCAATACCATACGTACCCTTATCACTAAAGCGCAATCACGATTGAAAAGGCAACCTCAAATAGCTTATTTTTTCGATTATGGTGAAAGTTCACCGTCCGACGATGAAAATTTCGTGGATGATTCCCCCACACTAGAGAATGTTTTGTTTGGGCATGAGTTTGATAGCATAGCTTTCACTGATTTAGAACGTCAGTATATACAAAATAAATTGAATGGGTATAATAATAAAGAAATTTATATTAGATTAGGAAATATATCTCCTCATCAGCTTAGAATACAAGTAAAAGAGAAATTACGACGATACTATGCCCAAGAAATCCAAGAAAACATTAACAGTTAACGATGCCTTTACGGAATATACTGAAATTTATAAACAGTATACCGATAAAGAGTATGTTGTTGCGACTTTCATAGGGCGAGAGATCAGTATGCTGAAAAAAGCTATCGACAGCAACGACTACTACACTATTTTGTGTGCTTTGTACGAATCCTTACGGAAAAATGGAGAAAAGGCAACCATCCCCTTCACGATAGGGGGGTTATCTTACTACCTACCTGATTGTAAACGCCCCGATCTTTATTGGGGGGTGTTGACAAACCCTACCCAGTCAAGTAAACTACTTTGGAGGAGTTTGATTCGATTGGAAACCAAGTGGTTCCCCAAATCGTCGGACAAACAAACTTATTCTGATATAGTTGAAAAATTGGAGGTAGAGTATGGGCAGAAAGCAATCCAAAAAACGCTCGCCTAAACGTATTGATTATGGTAATCTTATGCAAAGGGCGGCTCCCACCAACAAATTTAGGGTTATCGCTTTAAACAGCAAGGATAGACAAGCTTGGGATTATGGTATATACTCTTCCTATACCGACGCAAGAAGAATAATTGACGACCCACCTGATTTGTCGTGTAGTTTTTATATACACAACAGCGTTAACAGGGTTTTAAGTTCATCACGAGGATAGATATGGATAGTACAAATTTTAATTACATTGAATCAGCACTAGCTTTCGGTCTTTGCGACGAGAATAATTATAGGAAATTTAAGTTCCCTATAAAGAATTTCTCGATTCACGGAGATGTTATTAAGTTTATCAATAAGCACCTTGATGAATATAAGGAATTTCCAGAGCCGGGGGTTCTGATAGAAAACTTTTCTAAGTTACGACGGGATGCTGTGTCCACTAATTTTGATTATGCTCAAGACGAGTTTAAAAAACAGGTTTTATTCCGAGAGATTGTAAACGCTTTCAGTACCAATAAGTCTAAGTTACAAGACAGTCCTAAGGCAGCACTGAGTACTATCACACAGGCTTTATCGGATATTGAGGTAACTTACGATGAGGATGTTTCCTATTACGACTCTGGAGAGGACATAAGATTTAATGAGTGGAAGGAACGCCATAGTAAACGAAAGATGGGTGATGGGCTTATAGGTATACGCACACCGTTTAAAAGCATCAATACAACGGGTATGGGTTGGCAGCAAGGGGATTTAGTATCCGCTTTTGCTCGCCCTACTGTCGGTAAAACATGGTTATGTGTAAAGATAGCTGCTGAAGCTATATTGGATAACAGAAGAGTTTTGTTAGTGTCAACGGAAATGTCCAAACGATCCATTGAGATGCGTATGGATGTAGTTTTAGCTAACATGATGGGGTATAAACTATCTCATCGAGCCATTAGATCGGGACAACCTATCAATGAAGATGAGTACAGGAAGTTCCTTTCAGCAACCAACTCAAATAAATTGTTGGTATGCGACCATATAAACGGTGAGGATAGTATATCTTTACCTAGCATTGCAGGGTTAATGCGAAAATACTCCCCCGACCTTACAGTAGTTGATGGTGTTTATTTAATATCAACATCAGATTCTAGAAAGGCGGCGTGGGAGCAGAGCCATAGTTTGTTTTATGGAATGAAGAATTTTGCATTAGCACAAAATACTGCTATAATGGTTTCAACACAGGCTACACGGGATGCGTCAAACATGTTTGCGCCTCCCAGAGCAGATCAAGTTGCATTTGGGGATGCGCTAATTCGGGCTTCGGACGTTGCTCTCTCTATGTGTCTCATTGAAGATGAAGACGCTCAGAGGGAAATACAGTTCCAGAAGTACCGTGATGGTGACTTACCGGTCGATAACTGCACTTTTACGTGGAATGTGGATAGTGGGCAAGTTGAAGAGTTCGACATAGGACTGTAGGAGGTACGTATGATGGGATTGCTTAGTTGGATTAAAGGGGATGATGATAACGTCGTAGTGAAAACTGGACGTAGCAAAGGTCCGGGTAAACCGGAAGTTGCTATTACTGTAGGAGACATACGTAATGGTCGTGTGTCTGACGTAAACGGTTATCAAAACGAGGTTGTTTTATTCGTCCGAGCAAACAAAGCAGATCGTAAGGCGAAGGCGTAGTGTTTGATTGGTCATCAGTGTTATTGGAAGCGGGTGTTTCGGTACCTGCGGGAGAGGAACAGTTTAATATTCTTTGCCCCTTTCACTATGACCAACATACATCATGCTCCATAAACACTAGTAAAGGTGTGTGGATTTGCTTTCGGGGGTGTGGACAGGGGAGCTTGAAGGGTTTTGTGCAGCAGTACTTAAACCTATCTCAAGATCAGCTAGAACAGTTTTTGGGAGATCATCAGATATCAATAGATATGGATTTCTTCGGAGAAGCTGTAATGGAACCCACCCACCTACCGGAAGTAGACTTCCCTTTCAATCAAAGTTTTGTTCCTGATTGGATTTTTAGCCGGGGGTTCACTAAAGGGACATTGAAACGATGGGGAGCGGGGATAACGGCTGAGAACGGGTTAGCTATCCCCATAAAGGATATAGCTAATATGGATGTTGGCTGGGTTGTCAGACGAGAATGTGGGTTCCCAAAGTACTTATACCCACCGGAATTCAAGAAATCTAGGGTATTGTTTGGGGCAAACCTAGTAAGTGACAGTGAATTAGTGTGTATTGTGGAAGGACCACTTGACGCAATGTGGTTAAATCAGTTAGGATATAATGCGGTAGCTATTTTAGGTATGTCTATATCTAGGAAGCAGGTAGAGTTAGTTCAGGAGTTACCGTCGGGTGAGGTGGTGTTATGCTTAGATAATGATGAGGCTGGACAAATTGGTAAAGAGAAAGCCTTGACATATCTAGGGCAGTCAGTTAGACTGACATATATTGATCTTCCTTCTTCTTATAAGGATGTTCAAGAAATCAAGGATAAGAAAATAATAGATACGTTAATCCAAGACCGGAATTACTGGTAGGGGGATAGTTATGAGTGGAATACAAATGATAAATAAACGAGCAAGTCGTTCAACTGCGTCCGAGCGTTCAAGTTCTGGGACTCTTCGCAGGGAACTCTGGCTTAAGGATGGTGACCAAGCTTTTCTAGCTTCGGTAGCAACGGGAGAAGATGACGATCCATTTTTGGAGGAGTACTGGATGCACACATTTAGGGACGAGAATACCTTTAAAAGTGTTCTTTCTGGTCCAGATGGTGCTCTTGGGAAGGTTCCTGCGGACAGCCGACCTCAACACAAATTTGGTTTCTGGGCATACATTACAGAGGTTTACCACACGGAAAGTCGGGTAGACACATGGGAGCCTATCACAGGGGCTTCGGGTAAGACTATGTACAAGGAAGATGTAAATGACTTCCGAATCATTCCGCTTTCTTTCGGTAGGGGTAATAATATATGGAACCAGTTGGTAGATGTTTATAACGACTGGGGGCATCTCAGTAAGGGTGTTATTCGTATCAGGCGATCAGGTACAGGGTTAGATACCACGTACACAATCACAGCTACGACTAAAGAAGATGATATACCAGAGGATAAGCACATGGAGATAAGTGACTTACCGTCTATAAAGGACTATCTAATGGAAACGTATACAGATTCTGGCAACGATTCCGAGGAAAAAGTCCCAGAGACAGCTACGGCATTGGGTGATGAAGTGGTTGAGTCGCTACCTTCTGATGATGACGATGACTTACCGTTCTAGTGTTAGTTCTAAATGACACACAATTCAATAATGCTGTGGAAACGTTAAGTAATCATGACAGTTGGGTTATAGATTGCGAAACAAATGGGTTGGATGCTTATTCGTATCACCAATTATGCGGTGTTGGGGTAGCTATTCCAGATTCAACGTTTTATTTCCCTTTCCGACACCAAAGTTTGGGGGGTAACTTAGATTCCATGTACTTGGAGCCTTTGTTTGAGGAAATGAACAAGATAAAGCGGGTTCTAGCCTATAATTTGAAGTTTGATGTGCCTTTTTTGGAAAAAGAGGGCTTGATTGCTGAAGATAAGCAGCTAATTGATGTAATTGTCATGGCAAGACTAACTGAATCGAGTATTGTGGACACTTTAACGCTTACTGAAACCATTTCTAGGCGTTTTGGGGCTAATAATGCTGCATACGACAAAGAAACCAAGCAAACTTTGGTAAAAAATAGGTGGAACAGAGATTTTTCTATGTGTCCTACTGAAATCTTGGGACCTTATTGTGAAAAAGATGCTTACTGGACTCTTAAGGTTTACGAAGATTCATTAGCTAAGATAAAGAAGAGTGGGCAGGAAGATGTTTGGGAGATGCAGATCAACCTTACTAGGGTTTTGCTAGATATGGAGAAGCAGGGTATTAGAATTGACGGTAGGTACGCTAGTTCTGTGCTAGACAAGCTAAATGAGAGAAGTACACAGATAAGGAAGCGCATCGAGGACATAGCAGGGACTGTTTTTAACATATCAAGCACTAGGCAGGTGGGTGGATTCTTCAATTCGGTTGGCATTCACTCACCTATGCAGACTGCTTCTGGGGCAGAGGCTTGGAATGAGGGGTCTCTTGTGCAAATAAACCACCCTGTAGCGGGTCTGATACGGCAGTACAGGACGTTGCAGAAGCTGAAGTCTACTTATATCGAACCGTATCTTGAAACGCCTGTGATGCACACGACATTTGCAAATTGGGGAACGGTTACAGGGCGACTTTCATCACGGGGTCCAAACTTGCAGAACATACCACGCAATCATTTTAAACTTTATGATGTGGATTTTACAGATGAGGAACTACAAGATGTTCGTGATAGAGTGGGTGCGACAATTGCATCTAAGGGTGGCAGCGCATCAGACAGTGACAAGTTAAGTGACGATGTAATAAAGTCTTGGGGGTTCATGGGTGATGAATCGCTAGACGAGTCGGATAGTGGGCAGGTTTCCATCAGGCGTTTATTCGTACCCAGACCCAATTATAAACTAGTGTCTTACGACTACTCTCAAATGGAAGTTCGTATGTTCATGTATTACGTTGGGAACCCTGCTATGCTGGAACTCATGAAGGAAGGGGACGTTGATTTCCACGGCGAAGCAGCAAAGATGGCTTTCAAGGTAGATGAAGATAGTGCGGACTTCAAGTTCTATCGTCAGCTTGCTAAGACAATTACGTTTGGAGTGATCTACGGGATAGGTAAGAATAAATTAGCACAGCAGTTAAAAACTACCCCGGAAGAAGCTGCAAGGTATAAGAAAGAGTACTTTGCGAATATAAAAGGATCGAAAAAGTTCTTTGATACCGTAGTACGCATGATTGCTCGCAGGGGGTGGGTTCAGAACAAATTCGGTCGAATATACAAAGTACCTGCCGATAAAGGGTATAAGGCGGTCAACTACCTTATTCAAGGTACAAGTGCCGATCTTTTGAGTGAACGTATGATAGAGGTTGCAGACTACCTAGAAAACAAGAAAAGCGGGATGATATTGCAGGTACACGATGAAATTATTTGTGAAATTCATGACGACGAGTACATGGAAGTAGCCCCGGCAATCAGGCAATTACTGGTTGAGAACTCTTTGGGGTTACCTTTACATGTAGACATGGAAATATGTGATCCTTCGTGGGCAACTAAGAAGGATTTAGTTTTGACACCGGTACTAAAAAATGATACAATTGATTACATAGATTGGGATTAAGGAGAAGTAATGGCTAAGATATCTCAGGAACTATCGTTTACGGTAAATTTGGGAAATTATAATTCTGCGAAAGCGACGGTTGGTATATACGATCTTGATACCGACCATGATATAGATGAGCAATTGGAGTTAGCTAACAAAGCGTTAGGTAAGGCGTTTGTTAAAATATATAAATTGGCTGATGCGGAGGTTGAAAAGATTTTAAAGGATGCAGGTGAGTAATGAACGAAATTACACGGATGAAAATTTTAGAGGCTGTATTAGCCGAGCGAGAGCGTCAGGATAAAAAGTGGGGGGACCAAACACAGAATACAGATGAACACTGGACGGTAATTTTAACTGAGGAGTTAGGTGAAGTTGCTAGAGAAGTTTACGAGGGGCGTAGTGCGGGCATGTTCGAGGAGATTATCCAATGTGCTGCTGTGTGCTTTGCGTGGGCAGAAGCCTATATTAATAGAGGAAATATAGATGACAGCGAATAATTTATTCAAAAACCTATTAGACGACAAGACTCTAGGTTTAGTAACGGGGGATTCAGACGAGTTTTCCTACGAGAAGATACCCTTCAACTTAGCGGGTTTAGATAGAATTACTAACGGGGGAATCCCAAAGAAGAAGTTCTCTTTATTCTTTGGGGGCTGGTCGTCAGGCAAGTCTTACCTCGCTAGCCAATTATGTAAGTCAGTTCAAGCCCAAGACGGGGTTTCGCTTTGGGTGGATACGGAGATGTCTTGGGATTCAGCGTGGATGGGTAAGTGTGGATTAGATACGTCCAACATGTTGATAAAACAGGCACCCTCCGCAGAAGAAGCGTATAAAGCTATGGAGGCTGGTCTAAAGGCTGGCGTTGATTTAGTTGTACTAGATAGCGTAGCTGGTCTTATACCGGAACAGATTACTGATAATAAGGATGCTTTTGGTTACAATCCTATAGCATGGCAAGCAAGATCGTGGAACCAAGCCTTAGTTAGGCTACTTCCATTATTGAAGCACGGTTCAGCGTTAGTTGTCATCAATCAGGTCAGAGGTTCTATGGGGCCTGTGTCTGCTATTGAAACTATGCCGGGGGGTAAAGGGCAGCAGTTCTTTGCTCACGCTGTAATGGAGACTCGTAGAGGTTCTTATATCAAAGAGAAGGATAAGCGTGTTGGGTTTATGATACAAGCCGCACTACTGAAAGATAAGTTTGGGGGAGAACGGTGGGAGCAGATTGAGATACCTTTCCGTATTGAGGGTGGCATAGATACTAACGAAACCTTTTTACGGGAAGCTTTGGAGAAAGGTATCATCGCTAAACGTGGAGCGTGGTATTTCTATGATCGCTTCCCAACAGGGAAGGTTCAAGGGTTTGATAACCTCAGAGCATTCGCTGATGATTACCCAGATGAAATGAAAAAGATAATAGATGCCATCGAAATTCTGGACTAAACAGGAGAAGCTTATACAGAAGTGTATAGAAGAAACGGGATTGCGATATATATCTCAAGCTAGGTTTGGTGCATATGATGTGGACTTTTACTTACCAGAGATAGAGATTGTTGTGGAAGCTGATGGCCCCTTCGGTCATTTAGCTAAACGGGATGCGGAGAGGGATGCTAAGTTAAAGGGTATGGGTATAGAAGAGATTTGGCACTTTAGAGAGAATACGGTAGAAACTATAAAGGATAGGTTATGTCAGGAATTAAACAGATTAGAAAACAATCAGTAGTATCTAATGACCACATCTTCAATGATAGGTGGTTAGTAAAGCAGCTTGAAACTACCATGGTAGCCCCCGGAAGGTCTCCTACCGCAGGAGTTTTCTACCCATCTAGTTTAGGTAACCCATGTGATAGATATTTGTATCTAGCGTACAACGGGCTAATGCCGCCGTTGGATGTAAATCCTAAGTTGCAACGAATATTTGATACAGGGGGTTCTTTTGAAGAACGTGTTGAAGGTTACCTAACTAAAGCAGATTTATTGCAAGGTAGGGAAATCCCCGCAAAGTTTAGCGACCCTCCAATCTCTGGGAGGATTGACTTTATAATCAAAGGGGATAAAGACGAAAAGACTATACTTGAATTAAAAACGATAAACTCTGACGGATTTTCTAAGTTGAAGGTTCCTAAGCCTGAGCATGTAACGCAAGTGCAGCTTTATTTAAATATTGCTGCCGATGACGTTTCAGCGGATAGTGCTTTCATCTTATATGAGAATAAGAATACACAGGACTTGAAATCGTTTAAGATACTACGTGACCCGTTAGCATGGGCTGAGGTAGTAAGAAGATGTCAGACTATCATGGGGATGAAACAAGCCCCCATAAAGTGTACTGGTTTATGGTACTGTGATTGCAAGAAGGTGATATTATGAGGAAACGATGGTCTTACGAAGATGCTGTGGTGCAAGCAAAGGATTACGTAGGTAATTTAGCTGTCCCCGGATTTAAATTAGATGTAACCAAACCGGATTCCGATTTAAACTTTGCTGATGTGATGCGGGCAAACAATAAACAATTGGTTGATTACCTAGTTATTTATGGGGGAGCTAAAAGTTTACTAGAACAGAATGTCGCTGACTTAGAAGCTAGGCGAGGAGCTATGGAAGCTCAGTTCGATGAGGGGTATAATATAGCTATGTTTCAGTTAAATGGAAAATATGAAGCTGAGAACAAGAAGAAACCTACGAAAGAACAAATGCGGGGTGAGATTTTAATGACCACCCCTGCTTTAATGGATTTGCGTAGAAATACGATAGAGGTTAACACCGTGTATCAAAAGGTGTTGGGTGAGTTGAAGTTGTACACATCGGCGTATGCTACAGTTTCTAGGGTGGTTGCTATACGGACACAAGCATATGAGGAGAAAACAGATGGACGAACATTTAGCTAGGCTTGGTTACTTAGAGTTATGTATATCCGCATTGCGGTACTATATTGTCAATGAGGACTCGCATGAGTGTCTACGGGTTATAGATGATCTAGCACGGGCAGTACTTGAACTGAATGAAGAGTTTGAAGGAATGGCTAACCCAGAATGATAGGTGGTATAGATTGTTCTTCCAAAGCTGTTCACTTAGCCATCATTGATGATGAAGAAGCGATAGTGGATTTAAAGAAGTATGGTAGCAAAGCTAAGTTAGCTGAGGCTAGGTTCTATGAGATACTTGACCAAGTTTACGATGATTTAAGTATAATAGATATAAGCGCAGCAGCGATTGAGTCTGCTATATACATTCAAAATGCGAAGGCCACAATAGCCATTGCTTCGGTGGTAGCGGGCGTAAAATACGGTTTACATAGAGGTGGCATCTCTTTTGCGGCTGTGGATAATAATACATGGAAAAGACAAGTGTTGGGGCGTGGTAACGCCAAGAAGTCTGATATAATGGACTTCGCTGTAGATTTATGGGGGGACAGATTCCCCGAACAGGATTACGCGGATGCAGCCTGTATAGCATTATGGGGGAAAAGATATGCAAGAGAAGTTTAAGATATATGTTAATAAGTCTAAAAAAGAAGACAATACAGTTTATGAGGATAAATTTCCTGACGGAACTACCTTAGAAGACTTAAAGGAAAAACATGGTGTAGTTATCTGGTGTAAGTACCTCGCTTGTGTAAACAATAAACAGTTTGAAGATACTCAAAGAACTACAGGATCATTACGAAAGAATAGTAATTATAAACCTATTGGCGTAAAAGATAATGTTTGGAAGGGCGTATGTACCAGAGATGAGATAGGTGTGGGTTTCCAAGAATTTTTTTCTAATGGGGCTAAATTTAAAGCACCTATGTGTTTCAATGCAGCTACTAATAAGACAGGATATATGGACTTTAGTAAATTATTACAATCAGACGGCTCTCCTTATGGGGGCAGCATAGACTCACAAAACCCAGATCATGCTGCTTATCATTACGGTACGGCTGAGTGGGACGATAGCCCAGACTATGCTGATAAACCTATAGAGACACCGGATAACTGGAATGGATAATAATGCCTAAAATTATACCCCAAGAAGCAAAAAATAAAGCGATGGAACTGTATTTGCAGGATTCCCACTCTGCTAGGCAGATTGCCGAAACGGTATCCACTGAGTTTAGTTTAAACATTAGTAACCAGACGGTTTACTCTTGGGCTAGAAAGTATGATTGGGATTCTCAAAGAGATCAAGTTAAAGTAAAGTCTTTGGAGAAAGCGGCAGAAACGGAATCGGAGCGGTTGTTCCGGTTACAGCAAGAACATCTGAATGTTTTTGAGGACATACGAAGGAAGGCTACAACTGAGCTAAATAGCCTAACATTTGATAGAGCCTTTGATGCCGTAAAAGCCGCACAGATCGGCGTACAGGGCGAGCGGCAAGTCTTAGAAGGGTTAATCAACCTACAGTTTGTACAAGACGTTATACAGATTCTAATTGATGAAGTGGATGACGCAGAGGTTATGCAACGCATTGCGGCTAAGTTACGTTTATTGGTAGCTAATACCAGTAAAGAACAGGAAGTTTCTAGCGTTGAGTAAAGACACGGTATCCGTTTCAGATGCTTTTACACTAATAGCAGAAAAATTAGAAACTAACAAGAAATATTCTATTGGTGGTTTTTGGGATTTCGTTAGAGATGTGTGGTCGCAAAGTTTTGAGACACCTGATTATTTTGATTCATGGCATGTAGGACAGATTTGCGAAGACATTGAATACTGTTTAGAGGAAGGGTTGAATTACGTAGGGGTGCTGCCACGAGCACACTTTAAGTCTACTATTCTTGGACATGCTTTTAGCGTATGGCGGTTGTTAAAGATGGGGACTACCGGTAATATTCTGTACCTATCTTACAGCAAGACTATGGCTCAATATCATATAGGGGAAATAAATAAAGAGGTTTCCAGAAATCCGATTTTGCAGCAGTGGATGATCAATAAAGCTCCTAGAGCAGATTTTACATTTAGATATAATATTGATGGGTCTACTGTTGAGATTCTTCATGGTGGGTTATTTTCATTTAAACGGGGGTTACACGTAAACGGGGCATTGATAGCCGATGACGTATTGCGTGATCCAGACAATCCGCTAGTCGTTAGCCAGATGAAAAAGATTGAACAACACTTTTTAACGGAGTCTATGTTTATACCAAACCAAGGAGTTCCGTTAGTTATAGTTGGAACCCCAATGACCCCCGGTGACTTGCTTACAGTATTAGAAAAGGATGATAGATTCTTCAGCAGGAAGTTACCGGCTTTAGACCCGGAACCCGGCAGAAGAGTTCTATTCCCAAAAATGTATACTGAAAAGTTTTTGCTAGATACGCAAAAGGCAAACCCTAAATCATTTGCATCTGAATTTTTACTCCAACCAGCCTTTTCCACTGAAGCTTATTTCACTTTCGATGAAATCAGTAAGTGTGAAGATTACACCTTACGGAATTTACCTGCGACCATAGAGCATACTTTTACAGAGGAAGATGAATTGTACGCAGGGTTTGATGTGGGGAAGAAAAGGCACCCATCACACCTAGTTATTTTCAAACGAGAAGGTCGATACCTTGAGCAAGTTCACCAGTCGTGGTTAGATGGATGGGATTACTCCGCTCAGATAGAGTATTTGAACGAGGTCTCTAGACATTTTAAAATTAAACGTGGTTACCTAGACAATACAAGGGGGGAGTTAGAGGATAGAGGATTGAACTCTGCGTGGTTCCCTATGGCGTTTACGGCTAAGAGTAAACACACTATGGCTCACATATTTGAACAGAGGGTTCATTCAGGAACTTTGAAACTTTTAGTTGACGAAAGGCAGAAGAGTCAGATATTATCTGTTAACAATGAACTTAAGGCTCCTGAGACACCAATGGGTCACGGGGATGCTTTCTTTTCTGTAGCGATGGCTCTTACTGCTGCTGATGAAGCTAATAGATATAAGATACAAGATATAGGAAATTTAGCTACTGCTTTTGGGGAAGAGGAAGAGGATAAAAGCGGGGTGAAAAAATCTCTTGAGAGGTTGCAAAAAGCTGGTCTGGGGGGGTATAATAATACTAACCCCGAACCGGTAGAGAAAGACCACCCGGACAAGCCTAATCCTTCTTGCACTAGATTTGGTTGTTCTCCAGCAGTCTGGGTTCCAGAAAATAAATTGTGTTTAATGTGTTTACATCGTGGTTAACTAGGAGGAACTATGGCAAGTCTTACAAATCAGGCTTTAACAGTAGCAGGAAAGAGATATTTTTTAAAAGATGATGACGGGAAACCTACCGAAGATACTGAGGGGTTATTCAAGCGAGTCTCCGATGCCATAGCAGAACCAGAAAAGCAGTATGGTAAATTAGATGTTGAGAAGAAATTGGTAGCGTCAGAGTTTAACGAGATGTTGTCGAGCTTAGATTTTGTTCCTAACTCTCCAACCTTGATGAATGCGGGTACACAACAAGGTACCCTGTCAGCATGTTTTGTACTTCCTTTAGAAGATAGTATGGAAGGTATTATGAAAGCATCTCATGATGCTGCAATGGTGCAGAAGTTTGGAGGCGGTACAGGGTTTGCTCTTTCTAAGCTTCGCCCTAAAGGGGACAGGATAAAAACCACTCATGGTGTGTCTTGTGGTCCCATTGAAGTACTAAAAACCCTGTCACGAGTTTCCTCTATGATTACACAGGGTGGTAAACGTGATGGTGCAAACATGGCTGTGATGAATATACATCACCCAGACATTCTGGAATTCATTGATTGTAAAAAGGTCGAGGGTGATATCCACAATTTTAATATCTCTGTGGGGGTTACAGACGACTTTATGCAGTGCGTAAAAGCAGGAACCCATTTCCCTTTAGTAAACCCACGTAACAAAGAAATCGTAGGGGAGTTAGATGCTCGTGAGGTATTTAATAAAATTGTATATGGGGCTTGGCGTAACGGTGAACCCGGCATGATCTTTTTAGATGCTGTAAATAGAGACAACAAAGTAGCGGGTATGTTTGGTGACATGATTGCCACGAACCCCTGCGGTGAACAACCTTTGTTGAGTAATGAATCTTGTAATTTAGGGTCACTAAACTTAGCGAACTTCTTTAAAGCTACTGATCTTTCGTCGTCTTCCGAACCTTCTTTAGACTGGAAGCAGAATATAGACTGGGATCATCTAGCTAAAACTATACGGTTATCAACCAGATTCTTGGATAATGTAATAGATGCTAATTACTATGCAACTCCCGAAATCCATAACATGACTAAAGCTACAAGGAAAATTGGGCTAGGGGTGATGGGGTTTGCTGACCTGTTGATCCAACTTAGAACTGGATACAACAGTTCAAAAGGTCGGTTGATAGGTGAGCATATAATGGGGTTCATTAAAGACATAGCAGATGATGAATCTCGTAATCTATCTATTGAGCGTGGGGTGTTTCCTGCTTGGGGGCAAAGTGATTACGCTCCTACAGGGGAAAAGTATCGAAACGCTTGCAGGTTAACGGTGGCTCCTACTGGTACAATTTCTATGTTTGCGGATACGTCAAGTGGGATAGAACCAACTTTTGCGCTAGCTTGGAAGAAGACTAATATCTTAGAGGGGGAGACACTGTACTATGTTAATAAGTATTTTGAAAAAGATGCTAGGCAGCATAAGTTCTATTCAGATGAGTTAATGGAATATATTTCTAACGGAGGTTCCCTACAAGAACGTTCTGATGTGCCTGAGTGGGTCAAAGAGGTTTATGTAACTTCGGCTGATATTTCCCCGGAGGCGCATGTTGGGATGCAATCTGCTTTCCAAGCATCATGTGACTCAGGTATATCAAAGACAATCAACTTTACAAACGAAGCTACCATAGAAGATGTGTATACAGCGTATACTCTTGCGTGGGAAACCGGATGTAAAGGGATTACTGTTTATAGGTCAGGTAGTAGAGAAAAGGAAGTCTTAGTAAAGACTAAAAACGATGTTGTTGATGTTGCTCCTGACATAGATACGGTAGATTTACTGGAGCATTTAAGTGAAACTCCGTATTTATCGAAAGAACAAACACTTGACGAATGCTGCAAAAGTCCTATACTGGTAGAAGAGAGTGGATGCACAAGCTGCAAAAGTTGTGGCTGGTCAAAGTGTCACATAGCATAAGTATAATATTAGTATAATAGAATAGTAAGGAGTACAGTTATGCCTATTGGAGGTATGTTACGCGAACGTGGAGAGCAGTATGTTGCTCATAGAGACTTATCGGGTACGTGGAGAATATTGGATACATGGAATAATGAGCTAGGTCAACTTGATCCTGACTCAGATGTTCCTGACGATCACGAGGCGGTTACAATTTTAAGTGAGGGTGCGTACCATTCTTTGACAAGGGAAGCAGCCCGAATCGGAGTATTAAAGGGTGCGGCGTATGCGGAAAATGAGGCGTTAGAAGAAAATTTACGAATTGTACAAGCTAAACTTGAGGCTGCATTAGAAGCTAACAAGGAGCTAAAAGCTGAAGTTGGTAAAGAACCTCAATCGGAAACATACATGTTAAAAGAATCTGCTCTGGAAGCAATTATACGAGTAGCTGCTCTTGAAGATATTTCTTCGATAACTAAAACACGGGACTAACTTATGAAACTTGATGAATTTTTACCGGAAGCTCCCTTACTCATGGGTAAAATGGATGAGCTAAACGCTAAACTTGGGTTGAATAGCGAGGAAATGTTACGGAAAGCTGCGGGGGACACCGGAGAATCTCCAGCTTTCGGTATAGATTATATCGTAAACACCTATATAAAGAACCAGATTGCGTTTAGGAAACAACTTATACAGGACTTGCAAACCATTGCGTTCCAAGTTGAGGAGATTAGAGGACCCCTTTCACACATTACGGGTGAAGTATTTAGGCGAGGGGTTACTTTTGAACCAACTACAACCAACCCTGATAAAGGCGAGTCGGAACGACTAGAAAACTTTATGAAGGATTGTAATGTCTTTGACCAGAGTTTCGAGGAGGTTTTACGTCAGTTCCATTGGGATATAAATACGACTGATGATGGGTTCCTATACCTTCACAAAGAGTATTTCCATGAAGAGGGGGACACCTTACGGTCTAAGACTATGGAGCTTCGACGGTTGAACCCAGCCTTGATGGAGTTTGATTTGAATGACGAGGGGCTTCCAAAGGAATCACACTTCTTATGCCCATTGCATCGAGAGGAAGCTAAGGAAAAGCAGGGCAAGTGTGAGGCTCAAGATGATTGTGGTTTAGATATGCGACCGGCAATGTACAAGTATTCAAACCGTAATCAGATTCATTATCTACTAGATTCTGAGGTTATCCACGTTTCCAAATTTGCCCCCACAGAAACTTATGGTTGGTCTCCAATCCTTACAATTTTTGAAAAAGCTCTTACCCTTATAGGTATGGACAGAAACCTGTACAGATATTTCTTTGAACGTAAGATGCCATCAGCTATGCTTATGGTTTCAACTGACGACCCTGAAAGTCTTAAGCAGGAAAGAGAGGCTATAGCTGCTCAAACACGCAGCGATCCTAACTATATCCCTATGGTGGCAGTTTCTTCTAAGACTAATAGGGGGCGAGTGGACATGGTTAGGCTGTTCCACACCTTACAGGAAATGGATTACCTGCCCGTCAAAGAGGAGATTCGGGAACGAGTTGCAGCCTTATGGGGTGTTTCCCCAGCATGGCAAGGTACACCGGACGCATTTGGGGGATTGTCAACGCAGACTCAACAACTAATGGTTATGAGCAGAGTGGTTGAGGCTGACCAGCGATTATTCCACGAGAAAGTATTCCCTCGTATCTTAGAAGCTTTTGGGATTGAGGACTGGAAATTACACCTGCCCCACCCAGAGGAGAAGGCTGAGGCAACCAGAATTAACTTTACTAGCCAAAGAGTACAAATTGCTAAGATGCTTACGGAGATAGGATTTGATGTTACCTTAAAACAACAAGACACTTCTATGGATGATGTAGATTTTGTGGTTTCTGGCGAAGCTGTACCATCTGCTCAGATTCGTGGTGAGACTGAAGTTCTAGCTTTGACCTCTCAAGAGGAGCAGTTGAAACAGCAGCAGATGCAACAGCTACAGCAGGAGGCGGCTATCAGTGAAGCCGCAGACGATGATGATGAAGAAAGAGAGGGCGATGATGATGAAGGTGAACCTGTGGAGCAATCAATGGAGAAGCAGGAGGGGAAGTATAAAGATAGAAATTTAGGGTGGAAAACTCCTGATGAATATGATAAGATGCCTCTTGATGAAAGAGATGTTGATGAGTATGCTGAGGCTAGAGAAGATAAAGCTGAAGATCGTGCTTACGGTTTAACGAAAACCACAACATCTACTTGGACGGATTCTTTACATGAGCAAGGTTATATGAATCCTTTAGTCAAAGAGATTACCCCTGATGGCACGAGGATGTGGTTTATAAGTCAAGGTAAAGACTATGTAGCTCACCTCACTCCTTCCGGGGTTTCGGGTATTGAAGATGCTACGTTTACAACACCACAGCAACGCCCTAGGAAACAAGAGCCTACCAATCAGTTGCAGTCTACCCCAAAGTCTAAGTCTGGGGTGGTAACGCTTACTGATATGGATGATGGAGAGGACGACGAATAATGCCTGATGCACCTGAAGAACGTTCACAACCTTACCAACTAAATGCCTCCGACACAAGACATATAGGAAAGGTTCCCCTTAACGCTTTAAATCATACGGAAGTATTGAAACCTAACTCTGGGGCGGGGAACTACCTTAAGGATACGGATGAAACAAAAAAGTCGCATGGGTATATCGGGAAGGAAGAATTGCCAGATGGCACTATAATTTATTACTACGGGAACGGTGTGAAATCTATACACCACCCAGACCCTACGAAAGCTAATATTAAATATCATGCTAACGCTAGGGGAGTCCACACTGAACAAGCACAGAAATTGTCCATGGTAGATGGCAATTCCTCTAAGGCGCATGTATCTGCTGCACACGGGCACTCTATGGCAATACACTCGAAGCAACAACAGGGAAGCGAGGGCGGTGGGGAGCGTGCCCCATCGGAGCAACCTACGTTGTATGAACCTGACTTGCCTGACCCTAAACCACAAGCGGAGGCATCAGAAGATGTCCAACCGTCTACACCTAGAATTCCCCCACGACGACCAGCGGGGTCGGGGCCTGTCCCGAAGGATGAAGAGAAATTATGGAAATCTGCTTTAGCGCATCTTTCGCATTATGCGGAGATGCAAAAAGATGGGGGAGCAGTTAGTGGGATAGGTACTGTTGCGGTAGCTTCAGACCCCGGAGTGTTTACCCCCACCTATGGTGCTAGAGGCCCTATGAAAAAGAAAAATAAGAAAAGTGGGGTAGCTAAACTAGATCAATTTCTTAGGAACGGAACTGTCGAAAAATTTGCTGTCAACCTTGTTAAGGAGGCACGAGAAGAATTAAATTTGCAAGACGCTGAAAACTATGATAGCATTGAGAAATCAAATGCTTTTGTTGCAGGATTTGATTCTACTGTACCAATGCGAGAGACTCGACCCGAATTGCCTAAACAGGCGACAAAGGTAAGTACGAAGGGGGATGAAATTCCCGAAGAGGAAAGGCCAGATAAATTGGTGAAAGAAACAAAAGAAAATACGCAACAAGCATTCTATGAATTGTTTAAAGAATATTTTGATGGATTAGACTCAGCGGAGGATAGCAATGATTCCAGAGATAGCCAAGCAGGACTTAATAAAGCAGAGACAAGCGGGAGCGACTTGGACTAGTTTAGCCAAGTGGCTTGACGACCAGTACGGCATTAGTGTACATCGGTCAACAATTCAGCGGTGGTATGATCGGGAAGTCTTTGACTCCGACTCCATAGTGGATGAACACGCTGCTAAGTGGGCAGATAATATAGCACCGGAAGAAGAAGAGGACTTTCTTAAAGATCGGATTCGTATAGATAAGAGAGCCGCTACTTACAAGGCTGAATCTTCCTACTACAAAAAGCTTTATGAAAAATCTATTAAGGATAGTGTACGCTCTGAAATTCTAATAGACACTATTCGTCGATACACTTCTCCTTTAGATAAAGTAAAAAAGTTCCCGATACGGAAACCGTCAGGCAAGAAAAAAGGCAAGGCTAAACAGTCAATGGTTGCTCCTTTAACGGATACTCACGTTGGAGATTATGTTACTAAAGATCAGATGGTTGGGTTGAACTCTTACGATATAGAGTTGTTTAGCCGTCGTATATGGGGGTGGGCTAACCAAGTTCTTAGTCTTGCGGAATACAGGCGTAACATTTGTGAGGTAGATGAGTTAGTTATTCCTATGCTGGGGGACATGATTTCAGGAGATATTCATGATGAATTAGCCCGCACTAATGTAGATAATTGCATGATGCAGATGATGTACGGGGCTAAGATTATAGGTCAAGCATTAATGTTCTTGGCTCCTCACTTTGATGAGATTAGAGTTCCATGTGTTGTGGGGAACCACGGTCGCATGACTCGTAAGATTCCGTCTAAAGACAAGTACCAAGATTGGGATTACATGCTTTATCAGTGGATTGCTGTATTCTGTGCTAATCAGAAAAATATAAAGTTTGAAATACCTAAGTCCTTTGCTCACGTTGTGTCAGTAGCAGGTAGAGATTTGCTGATGATGCATGGAGATTCCATTAGTGGGGGAGGGGCAACAGCATCAATACAAAGGGCTATTACTTCGCTTAGGGCTGTGCTTCAATACAAGACACAAATTATTACAGATGATGCTTTTAATGTCTCTGAAAAGTTTGATGATGTTCTGTTGGGGCATTTCCATAGAGTTGATGAGATAGATATAGGTACGGGAAGCTTACATATATGTGGCACCACTAAAGGTGGCGATGAGTTTGTGTTTAGTAGGTTGCATGTTATTACTAAACCTAAGCACATTGTTCTTTACTACCACCCGAAGTATGGTCAGGTAGGTAAGGAAGTAATCTACTTAGATAGGTTTGATGAGGAACCATCAGAGTTTGAGTTAGAACTCCCCGAAGTTTGGAGTAATGCCTAGTATAATATGGTATGACTATTCGATCATACATGGACACAGTAATTCTTGCTCTTGTTAGGGAGATAACGCAGGATGTGGCAACACGTTCTAGCGTTCCCGAAAGCATGGGTGGGAGGCTGCCGGTCAAAACTGGTCAGTTAGCGTCGTCGTTATCAACGCGTGTGTATCGAACTGGGAACTCAACAATTGGGGAGGTAACTTATACCGCCCCTTACGCAGGTTTAATCAATCGAGGGGGAGCCGTTATTAGGAGATATCGCACTAAAAACGGTATTATAGAAAAAGAAGTTTCACATACCCCTAAATCTTTTTTAGATGCTGCGGTGGCTGAGGCAGTAGATATGAAAAAAATCAATTCTCATATCCAGAAAAAACTAAAAGAGGCGCAAAATATAGATATTAAAACATCCGCAGGATAGGTAGGGAATAACATGCAAGTAGAAAAGGTAACAGTTGAACAAGAGTGGGTGTTAGCTAGACACTCTAGAATGGTAGGCAGAGTTTTAGATCAAATCGAGGCTGCTTTACCCGAAGGTAACCAATGTGAGAAAGTAAAAAAGCTAGTTCAGATGCCGTTATACGATTTCCGAAACGAAATGTTGAAGTATTTAGACGGTCAAATAGATATAAACTCCTATAAAGATTAAGTTTTTCTATAACTTTTCCTAAACCCTAGTATAATAATATAGAATGTTTTATAGAACAAACGTTCGTTTTATATAATAGAGGTCGGAGGTGGCTTAGACCAACCTTTATTTAGGATTGGATTGGAATGGACGATACTACATGGAGGTATCTTATGTCAGATGAACTATACGGTCGTCTTGAAAAGTACATGGAAGGCACATCGCTAGGCTTGGCGGCTTTGTCTGAAGTACTAACAAAGATGGACGCTCGAATGACTTATGCCGAACAAGAGCAAGATGCTTTTGACATTGCGAAGGCTGAGGAAGAAGAGCGTACCGCTTTAATTAAAGACGTTGCTACCGCAGTTGCGGGAATACTGAAAGCCACTGATGACCTTGATGGGGACAAAGTTCGCTCTGCTAAAAAGAGTGGACCACTAAATGCTGACGGTGATGACGGTTCTGATACTGTTACTCCACCTACATCAGCCCCTGACCAACAGGCCACTATACAGGCTGAGGACGACGACGAAGATGCGAGGAAAAAGGATGACAAAGAAGAGTTAGAGAACGCTGAATACCCTATGAAAGAAGAGGATGACGAGGACAATGGTGACAATGGGGAAGACGGTGACGGTGATGGCGACAACGGCGATGACGACGAAGATGTTGAAAACGCTATGGTTGGACGGATGAAAAAGCAGATTGACCAACTCTCGAAGCAAATCGAAGCATATGAAGGTTCTGTGTCTAAGGCGGTAACGCAGGAGACAGAGGAACGATTACGTAAGATGGGCTTCAAGGAAGAGCGTCGATTAGTAGCTCCAACGCAAACCTCGTCATTTGGACAGGACGATGTAAAGATCGTAAAAGGGTCACCAATTGATGGTGACATAACTGAACAGCTTGCTGACCTTTCCTACTCTGAACTGCGTAAATTGCAGCATCAGGTATCGAATGGTGAAGTAACACTTTAAACTTAGGAGGTCTGTAATTAATGGCTACTTCATTAACTGAATTTCTAGCTCAGGCCAATCGTGGCATGACGCAATCGGTACTCGGTTCTGAGTACCTCTCGAAAGCTTTTTCGGGAACTGCGTTGGGTGTCGATGGTGGCTCTAGTGTATCAGGCGATGTCTTTACGGCTACTTTTGGTCGTAAGGTATGGCACGCACTAAATAACCAAACTCGGTTCTTCAACGCTCTCCCCAGAAATGTCTGGGGTAATACGGCTGGTTGGCGTGTTCGTGCCGACCGGGGAGCTTCACGCTCTAACCCCGTAACAGAAACGGGATCACTCCCAACGATTGATGTATCCGATATCCAGACAGTTTCATCGCTGCCTCGTATCGTTGGTACGACATTCGCAGCTTCCGTCAAGGCGATGTTTACATCGCAGCTTGAGGGTGGTGTTGGTGATGTTCTGGCTCTGGAAAACGAGAATGCCCAGATTGACCACATCAAGGAAATGAACCTTGAGTTGTTGGCTGGGTCTACTGCTACTGTGACAGCTACAACTGACGCTAGTAACTTTACTCTAACGAACACAAACAACTTTAGACCCGGTGATGATATCGCCGTGTCTGACAACGACACTCTAGCAGATGCGACTGGTAAAACTATCAGTACCGTATCTACTGCTGGTGTAGTTGCTATGACAGACGCTCTCTCGAACGCTCTTGTTGTAGCACAAGACGGTGTGTTTACTCACGCCCGTGCTGGTTTGACATCTATTGACGACATCGTTTCTGAAGACGAAGTTGCTTTCGGTGCTTCAACCATCAAAACTAACGCTGGTGTTTATGACTTGGAGTCTACTCTGACTGCATCTCGTCTTACTGCATCTAAGCAGTGGGCAACAGCGGCTTCTGTACAAGGAAACTCCGGTACTGGACGGGACTTGTCCCTTAACATGCTGGACACTGCTATTCAGAAGATTCGTACCAATGGTGGTGAGCCAAAGCTTATCGTCATGGGACACGACCAGTACTTCAAACTTGAGCGTTTACTGAACTCTCAACAGAGGTATCTCGGTCAGGAAGAGTACCAAGTTGGTGTAGGTTCTGAAAAGACCTTCCCCGGCACTCGCACCGGTCTAATCTTGGCTACCTATATGGGTATCCCGATTCTACCAGATGCTGATACTACTAAGTCTCCAAAGGCTGGTGGTACCACAGGTACTCATGGCTCTAACGTCTACGTACTAGACACGGACTATCTTGAAGTTGCGGTAGCACAGCCTACCCAGTACATCGAGAACCGTGACTACTTTGCGGCTTCGTCGCTAGTAGTTCGTGGTTTGCTCTATACGATGGCTGAACTCAGGGCACACCGTTTCGACGTACAGGCAAAGATTCTCGACCTTAACGAGTAATCCAAGCTTATCTTGGGAGACCCCTCTGCAAAGGGGGGTCTCCTTTTATCGAATGTAAAGTAATGTAATGGTGAATAATGAGAAGTGTCTATATAGATGGCGTGTTGCAAAGTTTGGATATTCAGACGAAAAGAATGGTTGGAGAAGTAATGAACCTTATGGAGGCATCATTACCCGACTCTGTTGCAACAAACGCATTGAAGAAATCAATCAAGCAAGCTATGTGGCGCACGAATCGAAATATTCAAGATGATGTGAACAGCATGTCTTTTATAAATGAGGACAAATAGAATGACAAAACATAGTTTTACAATGGCAAGTGTGACTGGTGATACTCGTGTGATAGCTCGTTCAGCTATGGGGTATGACTGGAACTATCTAGCTGATGATGAGACTCTCATCTTTGGTAGTGATAGTGATGCGACTATCGTGTGGGATGGAGACTCTTTAAATCTTACGGGTAGTCTAGTTTCCGTGGCGGATGGCGATTTGCAGGTATTAGCAGAGAACCTATACATGGGTGTGGCTACTGCGTTTGCAACAACGGAACCAACTTCTGCTCTTATCTTGAAGCAGGGGACACAAGCTGCTGGAGCTATCGGTACTTCTAGTGCTATAATGGCTAACGCCACAGTACTTAGGAAGATCATTGCTGATGGAACCATTAGTAGCGTAGGGTAATATGACACTTGCTTCCACAGAGGCTCATCATGGGAACCAAAGTTTGCATCCAACGGAGATGCCAGAATTTACATGGACTCATGGTGATGACCTCTGTGATTGCACGTTTCAAAGAATAGGTGAGTGGACGAACCCGTATCTTGCTAGAACTCGCAGGGTTCGGGTGTGTTGTTTAGAAGATAGGATGCTGGACGGTAACGAGGACTTGGTGCAGGATATACCGGGGTTCTTTAACGATGACACTGGATTATTTGAAACGGAGCCTTGGGTGTGGAATGGGGAAGATGACATGCCTGAACATTTGTTTATGCGGCAAACCGCTATTATTCAGGGCTTGTCACTAGATGAAACGAGGGTAAAGTTTGAGGGGGTGGAGCCGCCTAAAGGAATCCCAAGACCTAAAGTTGTAGAGGAGCGGAAAATTATGAGTGAGCATGAAGTTATTGGTAAGCAGCTGATGAAAATTCAGGCGTTAGAAAAGGAACGGAATACTCTTGTTAGTGTGATACATGCAATTAAAAAGGGAGACCTTGACATTGAACGGATTGAACTACGAGATAATGGGTTTTCAATTAATGATGAAGACAATGTTCTATCCGAATAGATTTTAAACTGGGGGGTTAATCTAGTATAATGAAAGAGAATATAGATGTCACGTTAGCCGTGTATACGGAACGATTAGATGGTTATATCTCAGGACAGAATAAATTGAATACCACGTTAGTTGAAAGTTTAGATAAATTGAATACTGAAGTAAATGATTTACAAGATTGGAAACATCGTGTTCACGGTGCGAAGTCAGGAAGCATTGCGATGGGGGTGCTTGTCTTTCACACCGTAATAATTTTAGGAGCGATGACCGGCATAGTAAGTTGGATAAATAGCCGTTAGGAGCATTTTTGTATGGCACAATATATATTTCATAATGAGTACCCTTCTTGGGAAGTTGACCCAAGTACTAGGACGGCTACCCATCCGTTCACTAGGTATTACCCATTCAAAGCTACTCTTAGTTCAGCTAACACCGCAGAAGATATTTTTACTGTTGCGAGAGGAAATGCTGGTGTCAACTTAGTAACCAACCCATCCGTCGAAAGTGCTACTATCTCAGAGTTCACCGCAACGGGATCAGCGATATCTCAAAGTTCTGCTCAAGCATCTCATGGTTCAAACTCATTGTTGGTAAACCCAGACAACTCGGCTGCTGGCGAAGGTGTTTACACTGTAGTCAACGTAGGGAGAATGCCCGACGCTAACCAATCAACAGTTACAGGACAGTGTGAGGTTAGGGGAGCCAGTGCTTCTGGTGACGCAGTTATAAAGATTACAAAGACAGACGGTACTGTTTTAGCTACCGGTACAACAGTCAGCTTATCTACAAGCTTCCAAGCTTTGAAGGTTAGCTTTAAACTACCTAATGCCATTAACTACACTCAGGTACAAGTTCGCGTTATATCGAATACACAACACAATATAAACTTCTACGTTGATAAATTCCACAATGAAATACGTACTGACGGTTCGTACTCTAGTTATATTGATGGGGCGCAAGGGTTGCAATATGAATGGACTGGCACGACTAACCTATCTATTTCTAAAAAGCGGGTAGGGATAAATGTTATTCGTGGAATCAGACTTCATACTTCTCATGATATGTGGTTAGCTTTTGATGCCACCGCATCATCTTCCACAGGCATTTGGATAGGCGACCCGGCAGCGGCGTTGCCTCAATCAGGATTCTTTGAGTCCACACATCCGCTAGATTTTAGAAGTAACATTAGTTTCGTGAACGGTACAGGTTCTGAAACACCTACTGTCTACGGAGTAATTTGGGGAGTTCATTCAGGATAATGAGTACAAACACTGCTTACAAAGAATGGGTAGCTGAGACTGACGAGTCAATCCTTGTCTTAGACAAGGCTGACGCATCTAAGGCGGGGAAGGTTACACTAGACGATATCTACGATAACCTAAATGAATATAAGAGGCTTTTCAAAGCGGGGATCGCTTCCCCTGCTGAAATCGTTACCCTAAGCAGAGCATACCCTGAGGTATCTAAGTATGCTAATGTCGTGGATGTCCTAGACTTAACTGGTGAGAATGAACCTGTGGTTGTAGGAGGCCCCGCCTCTGTTGAGCTTATAGACAGGGAAGGGCACCTAATCACCTCTGACGCTCTTAAGGGGGCGTTCCAGAGATACATGGACAACTTCCGCACCCGTAATGTTATGGTTATGCATTCAGATGTACAGGTTGGACATGCGTTACCGGCATACATATCCAAGTCTGGGCAGATATTTAAGAGCGGCGTGAATGATGCTGGTTTATTCTTTGTTGCAGAACTTAGAAATGATACAAAGATTGCGAATAAAGTTGGGGAGCAGATCAACAACGGTAAGATGAAATCGTATTCAATTGCCGGTAGTGCTACTAAAACTCAAAATATAACCAAGGGAGCTAACTCCTACATGCAGGTAGATGATATGGAGCTTGCTGAAGTGACCATCTGTGAAAAAGGGGTCAACCAAGGTGCCCACTTTGAACTTATGAAATCAATTCCTACACCCACCAAACCAGTAGAGGATGACACAATGTATGTAATTAGCAAGAATGAAGTTCCTACGATGAAGGAAATCTTTGACGCATGGGTAGGTAAGGCAGAGTCCAAAGGGTTGCTAGCTGGTAAGCAAATGGCTGTCTTGGAAAATGAAAACGCTCGACAGATGCATCACAGGTCTTTGCTGGATGAGATGGGATTCCCTGAACAACAGGACGTAAAAGATATACACCACCCAGTGGATTACGATGACCCTAAAGACCCTACGGACTGGCGTGTGGTAAACCAGTCTGGGCAGGAGCTAGGTGACCCTAATGAAGAAATGTACAAAGCACTGTATAAAGCTCGATCAGCTATTATAGATGACCCTGAGAGGATGACGGGCGTAGCTAAAGGTAAGAAGGTTGAAAAGATACTACCTGCTTTAGGTGCGCTGGCATCAATGGGGGCTTCTGCTGCTGGGAAAAAAATAGTCTCGGATCATTTGCAGAACGAAAAAGTACTACCTACAGTGGCAGCGGGTATGGCGTTAGCGGACAGGGCTGGGAAGAAGCAATTGGATAAAGCTAATGGGGCTACCGCATTAGCAACACAACATAACAACCCAGACCGTAACCTTCGTATGGTACAGAACGGTTACTGGGAAAGCATATTACTTGGTGATGATATTGAAAAAGGAATTGGTGATGTTGCCCGTGCTGTTGGCAGTAAGCTGGGTATTGGTGGCGGGAAGAAACCTTCATCATTGGTAACAGCGAGCGGTGGTAGTACAAGAGAGGCACCCAACGTAGGTATAGGTCCCAAACCACAACCCCCATCCTCATTTCAAACAGGGTCGGGTGCGGCAGCGGAGCGAAGCAAGTCGCCTTCAACGACAAGCAGCACTTCTACACCTAGTACTGGTTCCGGTGGTATTATAACGCCGGGGTCATCCAGTGGGACACCTAAGCCGGGGGCTACGATTGCGAAGCCTTCAGGTATTTATTCGGGTACACCCGGCGGAGATTCAAGAAGTACTCCTCCACCGACAACACCGAAAAAGAATGTGACGACCCCTGTGAAAACAGGAGGTCGTGGAATGTACTCAAGGAAACCTATGTCTCAAGCTGGAGCGGGGGCGGGACCGACGGCGAGTCAGGGAAGTCCCTCCACATCTCCAGAATCGGCTGCTCAAACTAGCGGTAGTGCAGCTAGGGGTCAAGCAGGAAGCGGTGGTATATACGGCAGGGGTCAGGCTGGTAGGGAACAATACAAGCCGCCTTCAGCAGCACAAAGAGCAGGTTCCGCTGCGGCTGGCGGGGCGAAAACCGCAGGTAGTGCTGTAGGTAGACTAGGGCAACGATTCGGTGCCGCTTTAGGGTCGGGGGCTAAACGTGCAGGAGCGCAAGTAGGGAGAGAGCTAGGGTCAGCAGCTAAGGCGGGAGTTAAAGCAGGTGTTGGCAAGCTCAAGCAAACAGCGGGTGAGAGTGTTACGGGAGTGAAAGAAGGAGTGAAACGTGAAGCAGCAAGTGGGGACAAAGCAGCTAAAGGGTTACTCGGCTTCGGCAGAGCTTTGGGGCGAGTAGGGCAAGCGGCTGTAGGGAGTGAACCGACTATAGGTAGAGGTTCATCTGATACAGGGCCGGGCGTTAGAGGTGTGCAACAAAGGTTCACGCCATCACCAAGTGGCGGCGGGGGTGGAACACCATCATCAACATCGAGGCCATCTGGTTCCCGCCCAACGAGAACATCATCTTCAAATGTCCGCAGACCTCGCACTACTTCTGGACGAGTGGGGCCTGTGAGATATAATGTTTCACAAGGTGGCAATGCCCCAAGGTCTGGTCAAGTGGGGCCTGTGAGATATAGCGTAGGCGGCAACATATCGTATAATAAGATGCTCGAAATGTCTCCAGACACTAGGATTGCAAAATCAACTGATATATTCAAACGGGTTCTAACGGCGGAAGCCCCCGACGAAACTTGGACGGGTGAAAGGAAAGAGCGACCGGCTGAGATTGAAAAGATTGCACCATTGCTGGCAGGAGCAGCGAAGGTAGCCGCCCCCATCGTAGCAGGAAAAATAGCGGACAAAGTGTTAGGGCAACCCAAAGCAGCACAGTAATATGGATTTAGCTAATATAAAAGTATCTCTAGGTATTGTCGCTGCTATTGTAGCACAGGCATTCGGACTGATTTGGTACGTTGCCCAACTAGATAGCACCGTGAAGACCTTGGATACAAACGTGACTACAATGCAAGAGACACAATCTAATGTGGATGTAGCTGTACTTCAAACCGAAGTGGATAACCTCAAGATACAAGTAATAGGGATAGATGAAAAAGCCACAACCATTGGCCAGAACACAGTGTTTGACCCAGAAGATTTATGGGCGGCGGTGGAGGAACTAGAGGATAGTTTGAATGAGTTGGAAACAACTGACGCTCTCATGAACAATGAAATGCGAACCATTATGTCTGACCACAGCGGATTCAATGAAGTTCTAAAGCAATTAAACCTCAGCGGGTATGGCGATAACAGGACGTATGGAGACTATAAATAGTAAAAAGATAGTATAATATAGTATAGAATAAAGGAGAGGTGTTATGCCCATAGCAAAAATAAGACCGCAAGTATTACTGGGACTAACAATTCTGGGAGCTATTACAATAATGGCGATCACTAAAGATTTGGAACCGGTAGCAACGGCTACTATAGGTGGTATCATCGCCTTATCAATGAAGGTAATGGAGGGTGACTAAATGTGTGAATGCATTAATGGTGATGGTTTAGACTGTCACGAAAACCCTGTAGATGAATGTGATTGTGAATGCTCTTGCGAGGAATGTGAAGACATGTTCGTGTGTGGCTGCGGCGGCAATTGCGGCTGCGGTAATTAATTATCCTTAGTAAGGAGGACTCTGTTGCAGGGAATTATTGCTAGAGTTACAGTACTCTTACCTTTAGTGGTAGCAGTAGTTGTGGCGATAGCCATGGATTTAGTGGACGATCTCTTAGGGATTGCCACTGCTGTTAAAGACGGAAAAATTACATTGGAGGAACAACACGCCATAGACACTAGACGGTCTAATCGACGTTGGGCTGCATTACGAGCGTTAGCTGGTAAAGCCCCATTCTTTACTGTTGAAGAATAAGGGTGGTGATCGACTATCTTCAGAAACCCCGGTTGAATTGCCGGGGTTTTTGAATTAAGGATTACTCAAATGTGAAGCTGCTATATCTTTCATTTTAGATTGGAAGTCGTAAGCCGGTATTTCCATTGGGTGTTTCCACGCATTCGGAGTCTTGATTAGTCTCAACACGTACTTTATAAACCACTTTGATTTCCCTGTAAGTATTTGTTCAACCGCATGATAAGTTTCATGTGCGTACATACCAAATTCATAGATCAATGCTGCATCGTGTCCATGGTGGGCACGATACTTATTACGTACTTTAGGGTAATTGGGAGTGTAATATATTTTCCCCCAAAGAGAGATACCTTCAGGTTTGGAAGGAAGTCTTCCTGCAACCCTCCCGATCTTGGAGTTCTCTACAACCGGGGGTAGCTTTGTAAGTATCCCATCAAGTGCTGTCCCCCCTGACCATACAGATAGAAATTCAGAATGAAGTTCCCTACGTAAACTGGTTACCCATGGTTCAGGAAATTTACTATGGTAGTGATAGTTTTCTCGGTTAGTTTTGTGGAGTTCACTCCTAGACATTCTAGCCTCCGTTTAATAAGTGTAAGGAAAGAACGGGTTACCCGCCGTGTACATCTGCTGCGGACTTAGCTCCGGGTTTCTTCACACGGTAGTTATCTGTCTGAGCGTGGCAGTTAGGGCACAGTAGACGCAGGTTACGTAATCTGTTATCATTATGATCACCGTTAATGTGGTCGAGTTCCAAAGGGATCGAGTCTTGCAGCCATGAGCCTAGCCCGCAGTTGCCACACTCATCCTCTAACTTGCCTTCGTTGATTAAGCGAATCTTCAACTTATCCGATTGCATCGGAACTTTATTAGAAAGGTAGTCTTCGATGGGGCGTTTCTTTTCCAAGTGTTGTTGGACATCCAACTTCTTTATAGTGAATGGAGTTCCGCCCTTGCGTATTGTTGTTTTAGTGTGTACAATGTTATTCATGGTAAAAAACTCATAGGAGGTTTAGTATGCTAGTTCAAGATTATGTGAAGTTCTTTTTCTTCTTTCTTATTGTTTGTGTAATCTATGCTGGGATCGCCTAGCATAGATTAGAGTTGGGCGGGTAAACAGCCTGTCTATTTATTATACTAGGGAGACAAGAAATGGATAATGATTGGGAGAATGATTTATATCAGAAGGACGATTCTAATCGAAAAAGGAAAGCGGAGGAGGAAATAGAAGTTGAGGTTGGGGACATGATGTCGTCTATTGAGAAGTACCTACACGACATTAGAACAGAACTTATCCGTGGTCGCCACACGATGGCGGGATTAGGTTTCATACTTATGGTGCTTCTATTCATGTTGCAAGAATGTCGGGCATGAAGTATAATAGAGTATAGGCAGCTAGTAACACGGAGTAACAATGCCAAACGACAAATGGGATAAGCGAGATCGGAAAATTGAAAAGCGGCGAGAAATAAAACATATGAATTCAGTACATAAGAATTCAGAAGATTCAGATAAAGATACCCTGAAAAGGTATCGTAGAGAGTACGAAAAATTGATGGAGAGTTTCGAGAGACTCTAGTTGAGGAAAGTATGCGATTACTAAAAAAAGCTTTTGTAAGATTACTACATAAAGTATATAGACGCTCCTGCAATTACAGCGTGATCGCTGTCAGTCAAAATAGTCGTGAGCGTAAAGTTGTATGTGCAGAGTGTAACAGAACAGAAAGGACATTCTATGTCGTCTGAGCAAGTCAATGATGGTGCGGACAGCGAAGGTGCTAACTTCCACCACATTACAGATGAACGGAATATACCAGTCCCTTTAGAAATAAAGGAGTTATTGTTCATAGACGATCACACCACGTTGTTGATCTCAGAACACGACTACGCACACATGACCACACTAACCCCTAGACTGCCCGCAATGGTTATCCCTATGGACATAGGGTTTATACAAACTATAGGGACTGGGTTATTGGAAGCCTTCCTAAATCCGGGGAAAGATGTTGAGGTATTATTCTCTCAGGCTGACCTTATGAATCTACGGGAAATTGCTTTAACTCCTGTATCTTACGGGAATACAAATGTTGGGTTGTCGCTAAAGAGGAAAATATTTACTGCACTATATGGTGCGGAAATGCAGATGAAGGAATCACTGGATACCTTGTTAGATGGAATTGATGTAGATTTTGGAGAGCAGACTGATGAGCCTACAATGGGAACTAACTGATGTTATCGACTCCGATACGCTTTGTTGGGAGAAGCGACCGGACGGTAAGTACCAACTAAAGGACTTGACTGAAAGCATTATAAACTTTACTTCATTAGTTGGTATAAATAAAATAACAGCTAAGACAGCTAAGGAGTTTGGAAAACGGTTAGGGATACTAAAGATTATAGGTATGCCTGTACCGGCTGAAATAAATCAAGATGTACTTAATCAACACATTGGTTTGATAACTACAGCACCACGATTGGATTACCGAGGATTTAAGAATCGTGTTTTCGATAGTTTGGAAACCGCATCAAAAGGAGCGTTAGAATATAATGCCGACAAAGCAGAAGCCCCCTCCACATAGGTGCAGGTATGAGAACCACGCAGAGGTTCTTCTATGCTCTCTGTGTGGACGAGAAGCACCTAAAAAGAACATTCTGGAATCATCCATGAGGAAGTCCTTTACGAAAAAGGGGATACTGGAATACTATAATATAACTAAGGAGCAAGCGAAAGACTTTTTCGTGTATGTCCTTACCAGATTTTAAAGGAGATTAGTATGGAAATAGGGAAAGCGTATTTCACACCGCTACCAAACACGACAGCTATTTTGTCTAAGGCATTAGAGGATATAAAATTTGCTATCGCACAAGACCCTAACAGAGAGATTGTTGGACAGTCAGCTTTGACACTCAGAAAGATATATGTTATAATTGAAGAAGCGGAGAAGCAGGTAAACTTACAGCATAGGTAGGAGATAAATGAAGAAGATACTAAGTATAGCTACATTGATCTCAGCTTTACATTTTGTTGAAGATGCTATATTATTTCTTATAGGTAGGTACACAGAAGTGACGTTCCCGATTGTAATGGTTGGGGTTGTTGGTTTTGGTTTAGTGCTTGCCTTGCTGTCGAGAAACAAGAAGATAAAGAAATTTATAGGAAGTTGATAAGATGAGTAGAATCATTATAAACGTCCCAACCGGAGAGGGTGACGCACAGGAGATCGTCAACATGATTGAAGGATGGGTTGAGCCATACCTTGAACAAGATTTGGGCTGGAGTGAAGAACAGAGATTAGACATAAAGATAGAGAGTTAGAATGGAACACACAACAACGCCGTGGTATGTAACATGGATGCCAGAGTATAGGGAACTTCACATACAGTCTGCTCCAGAGAACACAGACAACCATGTGCTTATGATGAAGTACAATCACTCAAGCAGTTGCCCTGCTCATCCTGATTACAAATCCAATGCTCAGTGTGACCCATCAGAATGTGAGGGGTTGCGACAAGTTATGGCTAATGCTAAACTGATTGTAGAGTCTGTCAATGAGAAAACATTTGGTGGGCAGCTATTGATCAACCAAACCTTATGGGATGAAGTAGGAGTATAGAAATGGATTTTGAGAAGTTTATGATGATAACCAACACAGCAATCGCAAGTGGCGTTTGGGTAACTCTTATCTATATAGTTAGTCAGGGATAGGTATGGCAGGACAACCGGAATATAAAATAGAGTCCAGCAAAAGTTTGGATCACGCTAGAATCCTAATGATGAGATTAGAATTTTCTCCTGATGCCGACACGTATCAAAGGACTTTTAGTAAGCTGATGGATGTCCTAAGTTTAGATGCCCATCGAAATGGTCATTGGCATCTAACACATAAGGTGGGAAAATGAGTAGGCTTAGTAAGAAAATTTATCGTATGGCTGTGGGCTACGACAAGTACAGTGTCCACGGTGAGGTTGAAGCTGAAGCGGAAGAATACATTGATAAGTATATAGATAGCCTAGAGGCGTTCCATACGGATACCATGAGTTTCCTAACGAGCCTTAACGTATATGATAATGATGATAGACTTAGTAAAGCAAAAGAACTATTAGCCTTGCTCAAACATGGCGAGGATATAAAGGAGTTTGTCTTAGATGGCAACGTACACACAGATAACTAGAAACGAAGATGGGGAATACATCAGAGAGACTAAGGACTCATCTAAGAATATAGTCTATCTAGTAGAGTATTCTACAGTAGCTACATACTTCAAGGTAAAGGCTGATACTTATGAGGAAGCCTATGACAAGATGTATGATGATGGGGCAGAGAGTGTGGAGCATCCAGACAGATTTGATGTTATAGTTGATGAGACATACGACAACGGGGAGTTGTTCGACATGGCAAAGGGAAAGCAGGAATGGCGAGAGATGGTGGCTAATAGTAGACATGGAGCATAACAATGTGTTCAATCACTAGCTGTTTCAATGTTGCAGATACATGGATAACTCGTACTATCACACTACTAGGTGAACGCCTGTCAGCAACGATGCCGATATGTGAACGCCACTTAGATGGGGAACGACCCTAAATGAATACAGTACATGGTATTACCTGCCTCTGCTTCAACTGTGTCTCCGCTCGTTATATAGAGGGAGTCCACTGCGGGAGTTGCATGGCTCATAAAATTGAGGTACAATCGACAGAGCAGTGTTTGGACTGCTATCTAAAGTACGCACAGGAGAACAGGGTAAGACTATGAGAAAAGTAACAGTCAATATTCCAGAGGTACACATTAGTTATATAACTTTAGAAGTTGACGATGATACCTCAGACGAGGATATAAAAGATAAAGCTAACGATATGTTAGAGGCGGGAGATTATA
>VTLG01007572.1_pt1 | contig 45255 bp, 53 predicted proteins | sample 4694571 | NCBI WGS metagenome assembly VTLG01 (sample SAMN12604809, study PRJNA352737) | marine metagenome | biome: ENVO:00000447; feature: ENVO:00000209|ENVO:00000569|ENVO:01000036; material: ENVO:00002151; isolation source: viral sequences binned using virsorter ...
CCAAGAACTCATGGCTTACGTTGAGTGCCTTGCTATTTTCAGTCATACTTCCTATTTGAATAGCCGCTTTGCCTGTTGATGAGTCTTCATTGATTAGATTGCCGATTTCGCTTGCTACTGTTTTCACTCCGAAATCCTTGCCCCATGTGGTGGATGATGTCCCACTAGACAAAGTGGCAGTATGAGCAATGTTAGGACATAGGAATATCTTGTCCGTTCCATTGAATAGATGAGGGTCTTTGACAGTCAGCCTTACTCTCGATGCTGCTAATTCACGATAATGATCACCTTGCCACACGGCCATGCGGAGAACCCTCTGAACGGGCCTATTGCGAAGCATGATTGCTCCAACATAGTCTGTGTAGTATCTTCGACGGTATGGCTTGAACGTGGTGAAGTTCTGATACTCATCGACAATGAGCCGGGGCCGCCATGAGATTCGACATATTCTGTCAATGTAATCTTGTCTCCTTTGAATCAATGTCTCGACTTGTGATTTTGTGATTCCTCTTTGAGATGAATTGGATAGGATGCTCGATGGTTGCACTTCTGCGTTATTTGCCTTGGTGTATGCTGTTCCGGGATCAACGGCTTTCAAGGCTACTCCGCCACTTGAGCCAAGAGACTCGATCCCTGTGATTGTCAAGGAACTCCCTAGAGCATCAACGTCATCATAGAGAGTGACAGTATCATCAGTAGCGAACCCCCATCTTCGATAGTCCTTACCGGAAATTGGTATCTTGATGTATGTCACTCCGCTATCTGTCACGGTCGAGGTGTTTCCTATCAATTCCGTTGGCTTTGCTTCTGGGAGTTGAAGGTAAGCCTCGACCTTTGCTACTGTGGTATATACCAAATCAGTAGGATATAGGGGTTGGTCTGGTCTATGCCCCGGTGTGAATACTCTTGGCATTACGCATCACCCATGTCTCCCCAGATTGAAATCCATGTCTGATCCACAACCGGCACATCGAGGAGTCCAACAGAAATGCAACAACCCACAGTCGGTGCAACGAGTTCCCGATGTAATGTTCTGAATGTCATATCTCTCTCTTCCTCTTAACTTCATCTTGATTGTCTGTGCCTTAGCGAGGTTCTCCTTACTGAAAGGAGAGTCGCCTTCGTGAATAGACCCTTCGTTAGTTGCTATCTCAGCCATGCGTGTCTTACGACGACGTTCTATCTCGTGTGCTTCTTCAAAGCAAATGTCACCGACTTCTAGTCCCACCGGCAAGCCCCCGATTAGGCTCGCCCACCTGTGACTGTGAGGTATGTGACTACTGTTGAGAGGTTGGTTGCGTTATCCACCTCATCTAATGCATCACCGTCCGCACCTGCTTCAAACGCCTTCAACTTCTTGTTGGTTCTGTCGTATTGGAAAACAAAACCTCCGCTTACTTCGACGTGAACAGTTTCTATGTTTGAAACGTAAGTAGTTAGATCGAGTTCCTCTCCATTGGTTGGATAACTCGCATCAAAGGTAATCTTGAGAGCAACAGTAAGCCTATTGCCCGTCACATTCGTTCGTCCAAGTTGCTCGACTGTAAGTGCCATACTGAAACAACCTTGGGGACAATCCTATTTAAGGTATATTTTTTTTCAGATCATTCGTGGAGGACAATTATTCGTATCGTCCCTGCCGAGAATGTGCTGTTTGAAGTGGCTACTGTGAATCGGACACGTCCGCAGACAAGCCCATTCCATGATGCTGCTTCGTCAATCGTGACTCCACCAGTTGTCGAAGAAGCAGGAGCAGATACGGTGAAATGAACACCGCTAGTGTTCCCACCATCTGCATTCTTGTTCGCACCTTCTGATGTCACGAAGTTTAGAGGAGCGTTGCTTGAGGTTCTAACATCAAGTGCCGCAATAGTGTCACAGTAAGGATACTCGACACCTTCACTATCTTCAACGTCCATTGTGATTTTGAGCGAACCCCCGGTTGCCGTATTGGAACCACAAGTCACTCTCGATGGATCGAGTATGACTCTCCCTATCTTGCCGTTGAGATCCAAAGTCCCGTTGAGGGAGTTCGTTCCATCTGCGGTCAGAGTCAAGACTCTTCGATTGACACGGCATCGACTCGCATAGCGGCCAACGCCATCATCAATGTCTGTGTATGAATCGGTCACTCAGATGCCCCCGTGATGTATTCACGGGCTGCATCAGTCATAGACGCTTTGGTCGAACGGTTATTCACGCCTATGCCCTTGTCTGAACACCATGCCATCATCTGCGCCCGTGTCATCTTACTGTCAAACCCGGCTGCTGCTAGAAGAATATCCACGTCCACTTCAGCATCAGTAGCGGCGGGAGTTGGTTCATCCTCGATCACCTCTTCAACCACAGGTTCCGGTTCTGGTTCCGGTTCCGGGGTTGGAGTAGGTTCCTCAACTACCTCGACTACATCAAGCATCTTCTTGGCTTGCTTCTTGCTAGTCCCAACAACTTCCCAAGAAGTTCCACCATTCTCGATGAGTGGCATTATCTTGGTTTTTATGATGTCCTCTGGAACGTCATCACGGATCATCCCACGAGAGAAACCCATGACTTGATGCTTGCCAATGGGTATCTCGGTGTAGGGTCTTGCCCCAACGTATCGAAGGCTAAGAGCCATTTGGCTCACCTTCACCTGTATAGGAAGGTGATCCTAACTGTGTCGCCATCCTGACCTGCCGAAGCCGGGGTCAGTTTCAACAGGGTCGTGGTTGATACGTTCCCTGCGACTGTGAAGGCGTTTCCGCCCGCAGTTGTGATGTTGTGTGCGCTTAGAATACCGATTAGGGCAGAACCTGTGACGGCGTTCGTGGATAGTGCCAAGTCGTATGCGAATGCCGCATCTCCATCAGTCACTACTACATCCACGACAGCCATGCTGATCGTGCCTGTCACGCTGTTGCTTCCCATTGGGCTTTGTAGCCATGCTGTGTCATCCTCTCCGACTCCACCCCATAGGCGGCTGTCGAAGACTACTGTTCCGTTTCCTGTTAGATTAGTGTTTGCCATTTTTCTTCACCTCTTATTCTCCATCATTCTCCATCTGCTCACGCAGCGATGTCCCTCACCTTTCCGTGCGCTCGATAGAATAACTGCCATAGTTCTCCCATGGTGTGGAACATTCCCATCTGACCTAGCCTGTTGATCCCGAATGGGTCGCCAGTCTCAATCCCGGACTCGTGGTAAAGAGTTGGCTTGGCCGTGCAGAAGTATAGGTAGTCAGAGTCGATGAAATACATTCTCGACAATTCTCCGGTGTCTGCGGTCACGTCCTTGGAAGGAATCAGAGGGACTCCGTTGTAGGTGGCGACTACGAAGCCAGCCTCCATACCGGGGACACCCTTTACTCCGTTCACTCCGGGGACAACCCTCTTCATCTCGGTGAACCTCTGCTGTGGCTGGAGTAGTTGTTGAACCTTCTCTAGGGTATCGTAGCCAGTTAGGATAACCTTTGGCTGACCACCCTTCTCCCAGACGGTTCTGAACATTCCATCAATGACGTTCAGACTGAGCGCACGAGCCGCACCTGCGGAACCTGCGTCACAGTTAGCATCATACCATTGCTGTGAACCTGCACCTGCACCATTTCTAGTCAGGTTGTATTGGTTGTGATCGGCAATCGTGTCCACGAAGTCAGTTGCTGACTCGGTGAATGACGAAGAGAGACACCTGTCGAGGGACTCAAAGTCGTTCCCGGCTGCGGTGTTCACGTCTTGAAGCAGCATCGTGTTGATGTGTTCTGCGTGGTGCTTTGCCATCTCCATCTTCATGACAGCCCTAGCGTCACCCAATCCGTCGTCCTTGTCAGCGAGGAACATTGCTGTCTCGCTTAGGTCGAAGGTGTGAGCCACAGTCTTGGGCTTGGTGCTGACCTCTGCGAAGGTCGGCTTGGTGGTTTCTGGCAGAGTTCCGTTCTCAGGTAGTCCGCCACCCTTTGTCCTGTCAGGCTTATCGGTGACGACCCTCCATCCACTCTTCTCCCATGGCTTCTTGGGCAGTATGCTGAAAGCGTTGAACTCTTGGTTCAACTGCGACCAGACCTTTCGCCCAAAGATCGCTTGGTAGGTTCCTGTCGTGCTGCTCACCAAAGGAGAGTCAGCCTTCAGGAGGTCAGTCCCGGAGTAAGCCCATGCGTTTGCACCTGCTCCCGCACCGTAGTATAGCCTCTCCATGTCTTCTATTGTTCGTATGTATCCTCTTGATCCACTCATCTTTTCACTTCCTGTTCTCCTATCTCACCCGAAAAACGATTACTCGCCTCTCAAAGCCCTCCTTGCTAGATCCTCGGTGGCTCTCCAACCCTCTAGGTCGCTGCCCATAGTGGCAAACTCCTCGTGGGTGGGGATGCGAATGTCGGTCGTGTCAGGCGCGGCTGACTTGGCAATCTCGTCAGAGCCAGAGCGTAGGTTCTCAATCTCTGCCTTTAGAGTAGCAATCTGTCCGCCGTAGTCAGAAGCCTTCTGCACTTCAAGCGCACGGGCTGTCTCAGCGTCGTAGCGAGCCTCCCAATCTTGCTTGACAAGTGACTTTAGTGCCTCTTCGTCACGCAGGGATGCGTATGCAGAGTAGCCCCTCTCTAGGTCATCGGCAGTAATGTCACCAGCCTTGATGACATTCTTGTTGCCAGATGGCTTGTTGTAGGCCATGTTCTCCACACCGGGCTGCTTGATGACATACTTGTTGCCACCGGGAGCCGATAGTGATGGGTAGGATGGCTCGGTTGCGTCCTCGCCGCTACCAATCTCGTCACCCATGCCTCTGTGAGAGTAGCCACCAGAGCCGTCCACGCCGACCATGTAAGCCTTCTCTAGGCCAAAGTGTTCCCTGAGTCCGTCTAGGTTCACACCCTTCTCGTGTGCGAACTTCTCAAGAGTGTCGATGTAAGCAAGAGCGTCTTGAGTGGACTTTGCCACTTCAACCTCTTCCTTCTCATCTGACTTCTCCTCAGACTTCTCTTCTGTCTTGTCGAGTTTGCTGAGTATTCCACTCAGACTGTCTCTTATTTCCGTCAATGCTTCGTTGTCTGTCATCTTTTCCACTTCCTCGTTTTCATTATCCATTTTTAGTATGGTATATCTGGCCTCTGGGTTAATCCCCTTCTTGCAGAGAGTTATCTCGTGCAACTCAAGGTCAGTAATCTCACGATGGTTGCCATGCTCAGGCGTGTGCTTAGACACACGGAATAGGGCTTGGCCCCCTATTGAAAAGGCACGGAGATCTCCATCTCGCACCTGCTTTTGCACTTCTCGTGCTTTCTGAATGTCGTTGCGTATTCTGCAAACGACGAATAGGCCGTGGTCGTCCACCTCGGACTTCCACACTCTGCCTTGTGAATCTGTAAAGGAAGGAACTACCTCTCCGACTTGGATGCCGCTATGTGCTAGTTGGACGTTCCTGAATGCCGCATTGTCCATGAATTTGCCGAATGCCTTCTTTAGTGCGTTAGCAGGGATTCTGTCTCCTTGCTTGTCCACCATGTCCACGCTTGCATATCCGGCAACAAACAGATCGTCACCGATGTCTTGCTTGAGGATGAAGTCTGCACCGAAAGCAGACCATCCAACAGTCGGTTCAAGCATCTCTGCGGTTGCCATTATTTCGACCAATCACGGACAATAGTATATGAATGACAACATGACAGGGCTGTCATGAATCACAGGGCTTTGTCATCACGAGTGGCTGGTAGCACATCGTTTTCTTCTTCTTCGTGATTTTTTTCTTCTTGCGGGAACCTAAGAGTTGCCTTGTCCTCTTGGATTTCCAAAACAACCTCTCCATCTTCTGTTTCAACAACCATATGCATTGGTTTGAATATAGTAGTTGGATCGACTTCTTCTTGATCCTCCTTCGGATCACCGAATGTGGTGTTTTCATCATCAGTAATCTGCGTCGGCCCGGTCGGGGCTGTAATATCCGCTTGCATACCAGACCATGCTCCACCATCTGATGATGCCCTATTCATCCGAGGGAATGCAAATTTCTCCGCTATATCGTCATCAATTGCCTCATTGACAGTCCACTTGCCACCTTCTGTGCGTTCTAATCCATACTCTCCCGAATAATTCTCAAGCATTCTCTCGGTAAGACCATCGACATGAGCGAGTATTTCCTTGGTCGTTAAAGCCCTGTCATCTGCTGTTATAGCCTTACGAGCATGACGCATGATGTCTGACACGCTTTCTTCATCATCGAATTCAGATTCTGTAATTACTTCCGGGGCTTTGTCTATTGACTTGAGAAGCCCGTTCTTGATAATCAATGAGGGTATGTGTCGAAGGGCATTATTGTCGGGATCAATATGGAATGCTGCTACCGGCCCCCATATGTCAAATTGAATCTCCGCATTCTTGACAAGATAATCCGGCCCATCATACTCGCTAACATACGTTCCCTCTTCATCAGTATCTGTTTTGACAATGATTGGCCTATGTATGGTGGGATATTCCAGAATGACTTCAGAGCCTCTTACGCTAATCTCTGGTAATGGCGGCAACATAGCACTCTTGCTAATATCGCTTTGAGCATAGAGAACCCACTTGGGATGGATTTCTCTGCCTTTGATGAATGTTGATGTAGCATCTCTAAGGAGTAAATCATCCCTGTCAAGACTGGCTATTGTCTTTGTGAGTCCCTCTTCATCAGTATTAACGCATGAATTGGGAGATGGATAATGGACGTTTTCAGTAGTCGAATACAATGTTTTCAAAATATTAATCCTATCACTAAGGGGTTCCATGTGCAAATCATCTCCTTTGTGGACAAGAAGATCGACAACGGTTAGTAAATCGTCCTTGACGTATGCATCGAACACGACATCTCCCTCGACAGTATCCTTGATGGATTTCTTTACTTTACCCGGCAAACTCAGGGGTTCAACGCTTTTGCCTACCTTTTTCACTAGAACGTGTTCCCCTTCCGGTTTCTTTTGAACAACCCAATCGCCGCTAAAGCCTTTGAGAGTGTCCATATCATCTAAGTCCCTAACTACATGAGCAGGTTCTATGGTGCTGTTGAATACCCCGGTTGGTTCGTAATCATCGTCCGATTTAGCCAAGTCATAGGTAATTGTCGGAAAACCAAATGTCGAATCATTGGATGTGAAGATACCTGCGCTTGCGTTTGTTGGATTGATTTTTTTGTCTCGCCAAGATGGATCAACTGCTGAAACCAATCCTTCATGGGCAGTTCTCTGCATAGTAGTAAAGGGCGTGTCCTTGACATCAAAAACAACCTTGTCTGCATCTTTGTCCCACTTCCAACCAAGGGTAGCCTCCATTGGATGACCCCAAGCATCAGTATTTCCGCTATTGAATATCGGGGCTGCTACTGATTCGGACACAGGGCTAACGGGGCCGAAGGAACCTCTCTTCATTGACTTCATGCCACTTGAGAAGTCTGGTATGGAATAACTATGCGAGTGAGTGCCTTGTCCTCGCATTAATGCATAGTTGGCGGCTTGAGCCAGTTGCTGCATATTACCTCGTGCCAAAGTGTTCGCATTCATGTCACTCCCTATTGCCTTGAGATGTTGTGGCCCAAACTGACTTGATATTTCAGTAGCCATATCCATCATGACTGATGCTAGTGCATCATCTGTATTCATAGCATGACGATTGTGAAGGTCGTAGTAATCATCATTGGAGTTCGGATGTTCCTCTCTTGACATACCTGCTCGTGGTTTGTTAAGATCAGATGTCTGCATAATGGCTTGCCCTAATCTGCTGAAGTTGAATGCGGACGATGGAATAGTCATCCTATTGCCTTGTCCTTCTATGGCAGATGGTGGCAGATGGTGATGCATTGCAGCGTGGCTCCAATTTGCCCTTCTCCTTTCAAAATCCATGCCTTCTCCCATGGACATAGGAGTATGAGCATGAGCGTGTTCAGGTGCAGTATTGGACGAGACAGGGAAGTGAGAACCACTAAGCATATGCGAACCCTCAATTGGAACCGCATCGGTCAAGAAAGGTGCAAGCCAACCCTCATTGAATATTTTTGGATATGATTGAGAGAACATGGATTTGAGAGAATCGACACCCCTGCCAACGCCCCCCCAATACTGAAATGGCTCCCACCAATGATGATTATGACTTGGTTCGTCACCAACGAATGGGGAATGAAACATATCTTCCCCAGAGGATGTCGGGCCACTCCTGTCACTTGGCCTCTGCCACCATGCTGCAAGAGGTGTGAACCTATCACGCCAATTTCTCAAAGCACGATCCCATGTTATGCCACATTTGCCTTGGCAATCATTGATTAGTTTCTTGGCATCAGGAGAATCCATATCTTCAGTTTGACTTAGTTTCCCAAGAATGTCCATGAACCTTTCAATCTGATCTTCATCATTCCATTCAAGACCGAACAGATATGGAAGAAGGCCAAAACTGTTAGTGAATTGATCACGCTTCTGTTCCGACCACTCTTCTTCAGGAAGCCCGGAAGCCAATAGCGACCGATTTCTCATATCCATGATGGAGTCTTGGGGCTGACCGAATACCTTTACTTCTTCATGCCCGTATTTGTTCCTTCTTTCTCCTTCTTGGTGCTGTTCACCATAATGCGTTATGAAGTCAAAGAGATGCTGGACATATTGCGGTTCCCCCCATTGAAGGCCGTGCAACAAGGGACAGCAGTTTGAATTAGCACCAAATGGGTGATGCTCTCCGAAACGATTGCTCTCATGGGCAAGGGGCCAGTCAGTAGCATAAGATGTGCTAACCTTTGTATGACCGGCAAGATAGTCCTTATGATCGGGAATCACCATCTCAGAAGGGAGAAGCGAGCCTTCAAGTTCACGAAAAACGTAAGGTGACGATGGAGCAGACATAGCAAGAGCAGCCATGTCTTGCTTGGTTATCTCATTCCCATCTAGTGATTTGATGTAATTGGAGATTGGCGGCTCCTTGCCAATGATGCATGAGAGAACAACGTCGGTTCTGTATCTGACTTGATCCGACATCTTCCCACCTCATAGGCGGGAATAGATCGCTTCAATTTGACCCACAATCTCTTCAAGGATTCCGAGTTGGCCCGCATTTGCCTCTTTCTTTATCTCGGCTAGGGACTCTTCGACCTTAGCACGATAGTCATAATCTCCACCATCATTGTAATGCATATGCATAGAGGAGACATTCACATTATCATAACCCGTCTGGGAAACAGAGGGCATTTTTGCCACTTCGCTAATCGGGCTTCTTGACTTGCCGTCCTCAAAATATGGTAATACTTGGTTTCCAGTATATCCTGTTGCAGGTATCTCCGTCTTGCCTGAGATTTCCATGAACATCGGTTTGACGTTATCAGCAGAGTTTTCTTGGACATACTTCTTGACATTCGGCCCACAAGTTTGACACTCTTCTGGATTTGGGGCATCACAACCCATGTTGCACTCGTAGTTCTTCTCTATGCCAACCGCCTTCTCGATGTCTCTCACGATTGCTAGTAGTTTGCCTTCTGGTGTTTCCTTCATCGGGTCGAAATATCTCATTGCCTCATCTCCCTCTCTGCATCTTCCCACTCTCTGATTTCATCGAAACGGGACTTCGTGATCATGTCACCGCTACCGGAGAATGGCCCAACTGTGACCGATGTTGCCTCCGCATCTCTGTTAAGTGGGTCGAATGTCTCTGCTGCATGAGGCGTAGTCATGGAAATCCAACCTGCCTTCCTCATCATTATGGCAGGGTCTTCTTGGTTCTTTTCCAAGATGGCGTTTTCCGCTTCTAGGCTCTCTATGCGAGCCTTGAGTATCTTTACTTCTTCCATCAATTCCTTCGCTATCTCGATAGATTCCTTTGTGTCCTTATCACTCATTGCGCTGCACCCCCTATCGCTTCATTGGCAGCAGGGCTAACCATTTGCTTCGCATCGTGTTGAGCAAGGGAACCGTGTTGGGCATTCATTCTCCTAATGCCTTGCTTAATCTTCATCAAGATTTGCTCTAAATCCATCAAGTCGTTCTCCAAATCTTCAAGATTATCCGGCAGAACACCGGCTACGCCTTGTTGGTCGATGAGTAGTTTGACCTGTGCTATGTTCTGATCCATCATGGTGAATGGCTCAAGGAGGGCATCGAGGCCGAGGCCCACATCGGACTTCGGTGGACTTCCTTGTCCGGGTATGCCCCCTGCTGCTTGTTCTTGGACTGGTTGAACATTCTGAAGCCCACCCATCCCCATCTCGCTCAATGCACCCATGGAATCTTGCTTGCGGATAATGTCGTCACGGACACGCACGGCTCGGAGTCTATCTGCGAGAGAACCGCTTGAACTCCATGCCATTCTTTCTCACACCATATTAAAAGAGTCTCTGCCTTCGGCTAGAGAGACTGGCCCTCTGCAAGAATCCAAGGCTTTCCAAGCGGCTTCCTCTGTGTGATCCTCACAGAAATAGAACCAATCGCCTTGGGCATGACACGATTCTAATTCCGTTTCATAAACATCCTCGCCACATACAAAACACTCTGGAGCATCTCTTCCGGGCCGATAAAGCCTACCGGGCGAATCAACCTCATCACCGGGTCGGACAAGACCCATATCTTTACGAACAGGAATGCAAGTTTCCCATGCCTTTTCAAATACCGTCATCGTTCTCCCTCAATATACCGTGTGCGGGCGGTAAATCTTGTCTGTCCTGCCCGCACGGACGACACCGAGGGCGATAGCACCGTCATTGGCTGATACGCTACCTTCATTGTTATCGAATTTGAGAATCTGGCCGAGTTGATGGTCTTCCTTTTCTGCGGTCTTTGCTAGTTTGTCATAGAGTCCTAGATCGTCTGAAAGCATCGTCAATGCATTCTTGGCATCATTAAGGTGCTTCTCTATGTCATCTCTGTTGTTGTGGTCTATTGCCTTCTGCATTGCTTCGACGGATGCCAACGCTCTCCGAGCCATTGGATCCATCTTCTTGAGGCTAAATAACTGGTCGTCACTCATGTGGCTCGCCCCCGTTAGAAAAACCATGCTTAATGAGAATTCCCCCTTTCACTACCTGAGAATTTACGGTCGATACGCTTGATAGCGTCATCAGCATTACTGATTTTCTTGCCACCCATTCCCTTGTCTCGCTTGTCTCCCTTCTTGCCTCTGCTCGATGCTCCATCATGCCTCTTCATATGTTGAGGAGATTTGCTGGCTCTTGCTTGCTCACCATGGTCTGTTTCAGTAAGTGGCTTCAATTCCGTGCCACGAGTGGTGTGCTTGGCTTCCCTCAATTCCATGGATTTACCAATGTCTTTACGCAATCTTCGTAGTATTTTGTATGCAGCCCCGGTTCGATGAGGATGATTATTTATCAGTTTGAATTCATATTCGGGCATCTGCGTTTCTAAGGTATTCTTGACTTGTAGCATCCCCATGGTGTGTGTTCCGGGGATACGAGGATCAATTTCCTCCCATCCATCGTCACGAGGATATACTCGTCCTTCTTTCACCACACTCCAAGCCGTATCAAACACGGTCATTTAGGAGGGCCTCCTTGTGGAGGCGGTGCGCCACCCGGAGGAGGCGGTGCGCCACCTCCTTGTTGCTGTCCTTGAGCCGCCGCCGCTTGCGCTTCCTTCTCTGCAATCTCCTCTTCAGAGGGTTCTCTGTAATCGAAGTTGAGGAATTTGTCATCTATCTGATCCCTTAACTTGGCCTCATACCCGGATTGCTTCATCTGCATCATGTTGCGGATAGCCATCTCATCCCTGCGGAGTTGCATGATTTCATCCTCTTCCTCGTGTGGAGTCAGAGTGAGTGTCCATTCGCTGATGTCAAATGCGTCCATGAGCATAGGGAATATGACTCGGTTGTATATCGACTGAGCATATGATATTGCTCTGTTGCTAACGACGATTTGCATACCCTCATTGTTCAGACCCCCTCCTGACACATCATTCATGAATACGTTAGAGACACCATAGTATGCAGATATTCGCTGTCTGATGTCATCCTTGATTGGTATATACTGCAATTCCTCAAGAGTGTCCATCATACGGACATACTCAAGTCCACCACGACCCGATTCGGTTTCGACTCCGATTGTTGGCACATAGTTTGGATCACGCTCAAGATGCTCTTGGATGTTCCTTGCTGTCCTCTCGACAGTCTCCATGTTGGATGACTTGATCACCATGACCCCTCTTGGCATCCTTCTCTTCTGATATGCCGAATAGACGTAGTTATCCATGGCAATCAGAGTATTGACTTGTCTCCACATGGTAGCAACAGGACTACGACCATACAACTTGGATGGCGACCACTTGCTGATATGGATGACTTCTCCCTCAGTATAGACCTGTCCGTTGCCCACACCTGCTAGGTTGATGTAATGAACAGGGACTACCGGCATACCTGAGATAGGACATTTGTCGGTGGAATCGCTCGTTCTGAATGATCTGTCTAGCAGACTGGTGTATTGCGTCCCACCCCTTATCCCTCTCTTGTCAGAGAGGATACGCATGAATATGGGGTCTGCCCTTGACACCTCTTTGATTCTGAAGAATGCTGGTTGCTGTGTCTTGGGATCGACGAAATACTCCTTAGTCAAGATGATGTATGCATCATCAACGATATTCAAATCCATCTCAATCTCACGAAGAATCTCTATGAAATTCTGAGTCATCCGGTTATTGTTGTCGAGAATCGCATCTGCGTATTCGATCTGTCCTCTATCCGGTTTCCTCACTTCACCACCACAGGCTTTGCATTCATCCACCTGTTGCTGGTATTCCTCTTCACAGTCTATGCACTTGCATACGAATTTGGCCTTCCAGTCCCATCCCTTCCTGAATGTCTCAACAGAAAGGTGCTGGAGTATGGAACGCAAGACCATGCATTCGTAAGCAGCAGCATAGAGAGCAGGGATGGTGATTCCTTGGAGAAGCGGAGGTTCTTGAACACCTTGGGTGAATAGGGGCATTGATGGAACAGGCGTTGAATGCCTCTCCATATCGACGCCTATGGCAGAGAATACCCTCTCCATTCTCTTCTCATCAACCACTTGACATCACCATCTCCCTCTTCCCGGCCATATCCTCATCCGAGAGGTTATGCCTTTTGAGCAGTTTCATTTGATCGTCGGGTTCCATGCTCTCATATGCTAAGACAAGAAGCGCATCTTGATCCCCTTTCATGGCTTTGAGCATCTTGCTTGCATCGGGACATTGACCGTTTAGATGCGGCTCTGCTTTTTCCAAAGCCGCCCTAACTGCTATTTCACCTAATATCTCTAGGCCCTTGCCCTTTGCCGAAACATTGGCAACGTCTAGTTCCTTCTGCAAAGCAGAGGCATACCATGGTGCTGTTGGTGCATTAAATTGAATCTCGATGCGAGGATTGTATCGTGCATCCATCTTGAATATGGCTCCATTCTCCAACAACCCCGCTAGGAACCTATCAGAGTCCTTCAACAAAACATCTCTTCTTCGTATATCATAGAAAAGGCCACGACCTTGGCTCTTGCTGAACTGTCCTACTGAAATTATATCGAATAAAAAGCCATGAGATTTGATGAGGGATGAAATCTCTGCGGGACTCGCTTGCACACCATACGTCTTGAGTGTCTGGGCATTCAAGGCCCCCCTATTGTGAAGTATCTCTCTGCACTTGAACAATATGTTTCTTTCACGATTTGAAAGTCTCTCTTCTTCATCAATGGTCTTGCGCCACTCTCTCTTGGCAATTTCCTTACCGGACTCATCAGACGATTCCCATGACTTCACAAAGCGTCTGAAAGGCAGATCCAATCGTTCGGCATTGGTATTCAAACAGTCATAGTCCTTGTCTGTAAGGGGTAATTCATGAATGAGATTGGGGGAAACACCAGTAAAGTGAGATAGAATGGCTTGCTTTTCCATTTTCAGCAGAGGTTGTATGGCATCGAGAGCCTTGATATGCTTTGATTTGATTAACAGATCAGATAACTCCCTGCCAGTCATGGAGAAGTTATCCACAAACCAAAATCTGTCTATGGATGCGAGTTTTTCTTCGGGAGGAAGTGGTGCGGCATCCGGTAGCATAGTGTCATTCTGCCCTTCGTCCGAACCATCCATAGAAGTGGTTCCGACTTCAGCCTCCTCTCTTGGATCGACTGGTTTGGGCGTGTTTGCCTGTTGCTGCAACTCCTCTAATTTCTTCTGAGCCGCATCGGCTTCTAACTGCGCCGCTTCTATCTCTGCATTCTTTCTCAATGAAGAAACCAAGTCATCCACTCCTTGAATGGGTTTCAAGTAGTCCTTATGCATCGGCCCACCCCAACCTATTCTGCCATGTCTCACCATCTAGGATTATTATATTCTCCCTATACTCCTTGGTCGCTTGCACCGAAAGTGCAAGGGCAATCACCATGTCGTCATGCGCCCCAAGACTCTCCATCTTACCATTGTCAAGCATGGTGAACATGGATAATTCATTCAACAGAGTGTTCATGTGACGCCTAGTTGCACCATCGTCCTTGTATGGGACAATGAGGTGCTTCTGCTCAAAATGGAGTTGAAGCGAATGAATCAAAGCCTCCTTCTTCATCCTACTCATGTTGAATGGTTTGATTGGCAAATCGCTGATTTCTTGAAGAACCTGATTGAATGCCATGGCGAAATTGTTAGTCTCTAGTTCGATTATAACGGGATTGAATCGAGCATTGAGTTCTATGATCTTGTCAATCTGCTGATTGAAATCCATGTTCTTCTCATGATGGACATGAATCACTCGCTTGTGGCGATTCTCATCCATGCCTATGACTATCATGCAAGTATAGTCTGCTCTCCTATCTGCGCTGATTGCTGGATCCCATCCTATGTAGTAATTCAATGACTCATCGGGATCAGGATAGTATGAAAGAGCGAGCGAATCGTCTTTGACCCTCTCAAGCATCTCCTCCGGGAACAGGCTTGCCTCACTTGCTATCGGTTTGCATAGATACTCACGAGTGAATGCTATGGAGGTCATCTCCCCCCTCCTCGTATTCAAAGCATCGAGATTCCACCTCTCAGGCCATAATGGCTCTCCTGTCGCTTCGTTGATTGCCGGATACTCATTTACGCAATATCCCTCAAGACCTCTCAGTTCCGCATACAGATCTGTGAAAGAGAATGGTGTCCCCACCACGCAGAGTTGGGCCGTGTGGTGGAGGACTGGCAATAATGCGGTATAGAACCATGTGGATATGGACTTCAATTGGGTGTCTGCCTCACTAGACAATATATCGTCAAGAATCACAATGTCTGGGTGCGCCCCACGAACGGCCTTACCGATTGACATAGCACGAATGGAGGACTTGTTTGACATCTTGAACAACTGCTTGGCCCAACCCCTAGCGGGTTTCAAGTGCGCCAAGGCAGGTGTAGTGACAATCAACTCGTCCAACTTAGCCATGTGGTCTATGGACTGGTGCTGACTGTGGCTGAAAAAGAGAACCTCTGTGCCGGGATTGTAAGCCATCTTCCACAAGAGATAGACTCTGAAGAAGACCGACTTGCCATGATCACGGCTGGCTATGACGCAGACCTTGTTATGCTCCTCTGCATTCTCATACCACTCCTTGTGGAAATGTGCTAACTGGAAGCCACAGATGTCCTCAAAGAAGAAACGGAAATCACGACGCCCCATTTCCCAATCGACTTTGCTTGTCAGTTCAAGCATCGCTTCATTGGACATCTTTACCCCACCCCGATGGCAACAGGCTCATGTCATCACCCACGGGGTTGCTCTTGGCAAACACGGATGCGGGCAACAGCGAAAGGTCATCGCCCTCAACCGTTTCAAAACCGGACAAATCCACTTTCTCAACGTGATTCTTTTCGGTTATGAATTCCTCAATAATCGAATGCTCGACCTCAGTAGCGGGTGCTGGTTCCTTCCTTATCTTGAAAGCGTCCGTGGAATAGAATGGATTGTCAAAGGGATTCTCCACGACAGTCCATGGCTCTGAGTTCTGAACGATGTCATCCCTTTGTATTGGATCGTCTTCCTCCTCTGCCTCTTGCCGAGGCGCAGGGAGAGCCAATTGTCGAGGAGGTTCTGGAGGGGCTTCTTCTGGAGGGGCTTCTTCTGGAGGGGCTTCTGGATGAGGTGCATAGAATGGAGCAAGTCTATCGCCACCTCTCTCGTGCATAGCACCCATCTTGTCTGCTTCTGCTAGATACTGATGTTCAGTCAATGGCTCATGCCCCCTCATCCTCGCCTTGCCTCTCTCAACTCGTTGAATTGCCCGGAGTCTATTGTTCGCCCTATTCGACTCTATCTCCTCATCGCTCATGTTCTTGCCTCTCAGAGCATTGAACGCATCGCTGAATCGGCCCTTTTCTATGTCTTGGCGGATTGCTAGGGTCGATGCCAGTTCTTCGGCCTTGGTGTAGTCTCCCTGTGCGTATGCTTGTAATTGCTCATTACCCTTCCTTCTTTGGTATGCGTTATAGCCGCCTCGCATTAATCCCGACAACCCGCCCGTCAGAACATTGGAGACTATGCCTGTGCCAATGCCACCGCTTGTCTGTGAACGTGCCTGTGCGTTTGCGGCTAAGGCATCTTGCGCCGCTTTACTTCCACCTGCGCCCGCACCTGCGCCCGCACCTGCACCACCAGCACCTGCGCCACCCGCACCGGGAGGTGAGCCACCGACGTTCACATTTACTGATTGGCTTCCACCACGTTGCTGTTGCATTTGCTGTTGTCCGCCTCCGCCTCCCGTTCCAACATTGCCACTTGAGTTGTCGCCATAACCTGCGGGTGCTTGATCGAAGAGGCTTCCTCCTTGTATCTGTCCTTGATTCATATCACCGCCCCCACCTGTCGTATTGCCACCTGCGGGATCCATTGGTTGCGGAGTGACCTTTCTCTCAGTAGTCTGTGTCACCTCACCTGTTGCCCCATCTGTTGAAGTGGTCTGAGTCTCTTCGACATCAGGAATTCCATTGCCGTCTGCGTCACCCGGAGTGGGTGCTGCTGCCGGTGCTGCTGCCGGTGCTGCTGCGCCGGGTGCTGGTGTGCCGGGTGCTGGTGCGGCCTGTGACTCTGGATTCCACCCATATGCTACCTGTTGATCCTCTGAAAGTCCTTGCATGGCATCTTCTCTCCTACCTGCTGTCTGGTTGGAATCATGTAGTCTCCTCATGTCCTTGGATTCTTGTCTGCCTATGCCATACCTGTCTTGCTGACCGGCTCTCGTGGTTCCAACGAGTCCTTGCTCCATGAGTCCGCTAAGTCCGCCTTGCTTGAGGCCATGAGCGAAGTTGCCTACTCGACCACCAATGCCGGGGAGGTATGCCCCTCCTCTGTTAGCACCGCCTTGGGAACCATGCTTCACGCCTTGGTAAGCCCCTTGAATCTGACCGGGTAATTGTGAAGCAGCGTCCATGACTCCACGACCTGCGCTCATGGCCGCTTGTCCGGCTTGACCCGCTACGTTCATGGCTGCTCGACCTGCTTGACCGGCTGCACCTGCAACACCCGCACCTATCTCTCCGGCCTTCTGCTTCGCTGCATCAACCATGCCGGGAACCTTCGATGCGGCATTTTGGATCTTACCATATGCGCCTTGTCCTAGTCGCTTGGCTGCATCTAGCATACCTCCGCCCATCTCAGAAGCCTTGGCTCCCATTTGACCTGCCTTTTCCTTAGCCGAATCCATCATTTGGGAACCCTTGGCCTGTGCCGTTCCCACTCCACGACCAAGACTCCTAGCGGCTCCCATCATGGCGTCATCGGCTGCTTGTCCCATTTGACCCATCTTGTCCTTGGCGGCAGTTGCGGCGTTTCCGATTGCCTCCCCTGCGCTAGTGAGTGCCTTGCTACCTGCTGCGCCTATGCGGGAACCGACGTTGCCAACGGCTTCTTTCACATTGCCAAAGCCTTGCTTCATCCTATCGCCCATGCTTGGTGGCTCACCTGCTTGTCTGCGGTCGAATCTATTCTGGAGATTGGAAATCCTCTTGTCCATACTTGTGGGTCTGCCCTTTGATGAATTATCGACGTTTCCTTGGGGATTATTCCTAGCAGCGTCTATTTCATCAACTCTAGCAAGATTCGCTTCATGTTGAGGTCTTGCTCTCTCTCTATCTTCTGCAAACGCCGCATTCCTTCTCTCGGCGGCGGCGGCTTCTCTAGCCGGAGCCGTTTCTTCCGCTACTTGAGCAGCCCTAGCATCCCTCTCTCGCATATCATCCGTGAAAGCAGTTTTACCACCAATCCGTGCCTTTGACATATGCCATGACTCTATGGCCTTGATGATGTCTTCTCTCGCACCATCCATGTTATGCAGACGTGCTGCTAGAACTATGCTATCCATTCAGAGCCACCTTCACCAATTGAACGTCTTTGTGATCGACGTGAAATGATTTTGCTATGTTTCTCCAATCTCCACGAGTATGGAATATGGTGATGACATCATTAGTTGGCCTCTGAATCCTACTACCGAGGATTGCTATGTCAAGAGGGTTGTTGATGTCCATTTTCTTGATGTCTTGGTAATCCTCTATCACGGTCTTAGCCAACTCGACTTGAACGCCTTCTATGTAATCCTCTATCTCTGTTTTGAACTCGTCCGAGCGTCGGAATATGTCGTTTGAGGATGCACGTCCTAACAGTTCTGCGAACCTTGACAATCTTTCACCTACCGTTGGCCCAACAGAATCGCTTTCGGACAATGGTATATTGCTATTTTGATTAGTTATACCACGAGCCATTGCACCCATACGGCTCGGTGCAACATCGTATTGGGTCGGTGGCTTTGGTGCTGCATTAACCATAGGAGGGGGCGTAGCGACCACTTGAGGCCCTAATGGCGATGGAGGAGCAGGTGGATTGGCTCTTACATTTGGAGGTATGTTCGGTTGCGGAACAGGGCCGGGGGGCTGTGCCACTACTGGTGATGGAGCAGGTTCGCCGGGTTGTATTCCTCGACCATCGAGTGGTGGCCTCGGCCCGGTATAATGGTGATCCTGTGGGAGGTTCCCTCCATGCTTGTCCATCTCATGCATATAGAGGAGTTGGAACAGTCTGGACTCTCTGCCCCCCTTGAGTCCGCTTTGGTCTGGACTCATGTTGGCTCTATCGAAGATTGCCTTGGCTTCCTCCTCTTCCATGTCGAAGGCACTCATCATCTGCTTGACCGATCTTTTGTTATGCGAACCGTAATTGTGGTTATTCGTCCATCTAGCCCATGCATCTCCCTGAGCCTCCGGCGGGATTATGCTTCTGTCTATCGAATCCAATCCGGGGATACCGGGCTGACCGGCAGCAGCATCGAGATCATCGTCTTCGGCAGGTTGCATCAGACCATCTCGTATCTCTTGATTCTCCTGATGCTTCCTCTCGATACGATTGTGTATGCTATCGAAGTTGTGATATGAATGGTGCAATGCATTGAACATGAATGGCTGTTGAATGAGATCTGCTTTGATTTGGTCGTGAGCCATGCCTTGTCCTTGGAGTCCCTTTATGTGATTGCTAATCCTCGTTAGGAGATTTTTGTCGTTTATGGAGATGACATCGTTGTGAACATAATGAGCAGGTATGACGAATCTCTTATCACCACGGGGTTGTCCTTGTCTGTTGTATCTAGTTTCAACTAGGCCCAATTCCTTGGCTCCCTCCTCATACCACCTTGCCCAACCCTCTTGCTGATTGTTTCGCCCGGAGAGGATGCTAGTGACAAGTTCCCCATTGGCATTATACGGATTGAAGGAACCCATGCCTCGTCTTTTTCCCATTGGCCCCGTCTTTTGCATATTAACGGTGGAAGTCGCACCCGCACCACTAACGTATTCGGCATTCAACCTCCCATCAGGTCTGAATGGAAGTGGTGGTGCTTGGAAACCATGACCTGCTTGATTGTTTATCTCAATCTGCTTCTCTGCTGCTGCATTCACTAATGGCCTTCCTACTGCAAGGGCCTGACTTACTGCTTGCTCGTAGCCCGGTGTTCCGGGGCCTGAATGGATTATCTGACCTATGTTTGCATCTATCTTCCCACTACGAATAGCCATCTCTATGGCATCTGCCTCATAGGCATTCATCTGCCTCCCCTCAAAGTCATCGAAGTTGTGATCCATACCATATACGGCATTCTGCAAACCCGCTAGGGAAACGTCCTCGGTTCCCATTATGGTGTTGATGAATTGATCGAAATCGAATATTCCCTCTGACTTGATGATGAAACTATCAGTATCGAACACCCATGGCAATTTGATTCACCTCTTGCCTACCATGCCTAAAGCGAGAGAGGTATCATCGAAACTGTATGCTGCCGTGTTCTCGGTATTCACCTCGGTCGGGCCTGTCGGAGCCGATGCTCTATCTTCACTTGCTTGTCCACCTAGTTTTGAATGCTCATCCAGTATTGGGGACGATTTGGTGAGTTTCTCCAATTTCCTCATGAGTCTCTCGATTTTCTTCTTAAGGTGAATAATCTCGGTTCTGCTCAATTTGCTTGCTTTGAGGAGCATATCATCGACCTCAACGATTTCCGAAGCCAGTTTCATATTGGGTATTGGATCGCCCAAGCCAAGGGGGTCGCCAACCCATCCTCGTTCAACCCTGTCTCGCTTCATACCACTCCTCATGTTCGTTCCCAAACCAGAAGTCGAAGGCATCTTTGTCGAACCCTTGGTTCCGCCAATATATCCTCCACGAGTTGCTGTTTCGGCAATACCCGTTGCACCCGAAGAACGATGGTGAGTATGTTCTCTAGGGAGTGATCCTCCCGCCCTTCGCATCTTCTCGTTTGCTAACTTTCGTTGATATGCGACAGGATCACGGAGCCTAAGAGGTATCCCCTCAGATCTCGTTGCACCCTGTTGTCTTATTGCAGTTGATTTAACATTGGGTGCGAATGATTGTCGTCTAGCAGGAGCGTCAAGTTGTAGTTGTGCGGCTGCTTTTCGCCGTCTTGTCTTGGACTTGATGTCTCTTCCTCCGGTGGTATCGAGTTTTCCTCCGGCTTTCTTTCGTCCCTTTTTGCCCGATCGCTTTTTCTTTCGCTTTTTCTTGGCTTTGGATTTCTTTTCCTCTTCTTCACTTTCTTCATCCTCCTCGTATTTCCTTCCCTTGTATTTTCTCCGAGCCTTCTCTATATCCTGTTGGACGACTTCAGAACTCGTTCTAACCATTCCCCTTGATGGATGCCCATATGTGACGTTTGGAGTGGTGCTTCTGACGGTTCCGACATTAGCCCCTGCGGCTAAAGACAAGCCATTGGCTCCTAAATCAACACCGAGGCCGGACTCAAGCAACTCATTCTCTTGCTCTAGCATAGGAGTTCGCTCCATCATCTCATCCATTTTCTCCGGCCTGATGTCAATGTGCCTTAATCCCGGAATCAACTCTATGAGTGCCTTCTCCCTTCTCTTCTCTGCATCTCTCTGTTCGCTGCTCTCGGTATCCTCTGGTGTTCCACGAGTGTGGTGCGAGAGTCCATCTGCATTCTCATTTGGATTTACATCGAGATCGCCATAATTACCCATCTCACGACCATTGTATCCCCCTGTGAACTCTTGAGTCCGTGGTCGCCATATGTTCCCAACGTCACGGGGATTAGCACTTATCTTGATAATATCTGAAGATAATACAATCTTGGACATCTTAAGCACTCCTTTCTCCGATCTTCTTCAAATGGATATTCTTGAATGATGATTGAACACGCAATGGAAGATCGAGATACCAATTGGCGAGATATGGCTCACGAGAATACCTCTTCGCCAAACTCATGAATTGTTGTTTGAGATCCTTAATTGATTTCATGACATCTATGTAGCCGATATTCCTCTCTTCATCTTCATCAACAACCTTCCATAACTCCTTTATCGCATATCTGCACCACATAACGGACAGCATCACATCAGAAGCAGTTCCCTGCGATGCTTCTCTTTCCATTTCATTTGAAGTTTCAAGACTCAAAGAGTCGAGCCATTCCTCAACGACGAAATCCAAACCATCGAGAAACATAATCAAATCTTGCTCGGTCTTTGGATATTCATCGTGCAATACCTCCTCATAAGGAGTATCCATGAGCATCAATTGACGCATGGTTTTCATTCTTCAAGCACCCCCGCTTCTGCCAATGCGTTTCTTAGGACTCTCCACTCTTCAGGTGACTTCTCTGCAAAGTGCGCTTGAATGACTGTGATGACATTGATTGACTCACTCTTGTCTATTACTTCCATCTTATCCATCCACTTTGCCAATTCGTTCAGAGTCTCTCTAATTTCACGGTGAAGACGAACGGCTAGGTCTATGTCCTTTGGGGAGATTAAATCTGGAGTTTCAATGTATTGAGCCTCTAAACCATCAAGGTGAAGTGTGAAAATGCTATCCAGTCGATTCATGTTCTTTTCTATCTTAGCAAGGGAATCACGAGTGCTTTGAATCGCAGTAGGTATCATCTCCACTTCGGCTGCTGCTTTGATGAGTGGTTTGATGTGTTTCTCCATATGATGGGAGATGATCGAGTCATCAACATTCAATTCATATGCAAACTCTTCTATCCCTGCCCTTCCTTCTAAGATTGAAGATTCAATCTCGGCTCTTTCGGGATGAGTGCATATGGGACAGTCCGAATTACTATTGTTATGGTAATCACCTGCGTGTCGCCTCATATGTCTGTGGGCTGAACCAGAAGCCCATCCTTCTGACCTATCAAGGTCTTCGGGTTTGAGGATACCTGTTCGGATTTGTTGTTCCAAAGAATCCCTATCTGGATGATTACAGAATGGACAATTCTTGCGTGTCCGCCGACCGGCCATGATATGGGCAACGTCATACCATGGTTATTGGGTCTTTTCATGTTTCTTCATATGGATACCGCAGTATCCCTTCTTGGAATCAGTTGCGATACGTCGCTTACATCTGTTCCCGGAAGCGACTGTTGCCTTGCACAGTTTATGCTTAGGTGGGTTGCGATAGCATTCAACGCATAATCCCGTCCCATATTTCGATTTCTTCTTAAGTGGCTTGCCACAATCCTGACACTCTTTCACACCTCTGCGCTTGATTGCGGCTTTGACATCCTTGAAATCCACATCACCATCTTGATCAACGTCAAAGGGATTGACCGGCGTCTTGGCGGGAGCCGGATTGTAGTATGCCGCAGGTGCTTGGTATTGAGAGGTATATCCCCCGGCCCCGATCGAAGGGCCGCTACCGAAAGGAGGCGTATTGTCTGCCCGCTAATAGGAATACTACGAAGAGTCCAACCAATGCAAGCATGGATTGTGTTGGACTCATGGATGGCCCCTTGTATAGAAGTATCACAACATCTAGCAACATAAATGCAATGATGAAGATCATCGTTGCGCTCTCAACCAGTATCTTGTTGGGGCTGAACATCGCTACTGTCGTATGCATGGGGTTTAGTCCCATATTTTGCTCAAAAGAATCTTTTGCCATATCTCTCACCTCACAACAATGCCATTCCGGCAGTTCCCATCGCACCCATGCCACCCTGTTGCTGCATCTGATTACCGAGCATACCACCTAGAAGACTACCAAAGAAACCGGGTTGATTGTTCATCATTGGATTATGAGCCGCAAGTAGCATCTGAATCTGCTGTTGGTTCATCTGAGTCTGAGTCTGACAAGCGGATTGGAGGCTTTGCAGAGTCAATCTGAGATTCTCAGGAGACATTGATACAAGGCTAGATGGAAGGGAATTGGTATCAATCGTGATCTTTCCATCATCATCGGTTGCTAGTGTGATTGCTTGGAAGAAGTCCTTCAAAGCCAATGTCACTACTTCACCAACCAAATCAAGCAAAACACCCATGTTATTGCCCTGTATAAACTGAGATACAGGGTCATTGTATTGTAGCAATCTTGCCGTTGCCTGTATCGGATCGTTTGCCATTGCTTGCATCATGGGGTTCTGCCCCATCATCTGCATCTGCATCGGATCCATCATTCCATTTTGCATTCCATATCCCATGCCGCCACCCATTGCACCGAACGTAGTCGGCGCACCGAATTGCTGCGTGGGTTCTTCTGTATTTCTTGAAAACCAACCCATTTTTCATTCCTCTTATTGTGTAGCCCCGGCCTCCGGTTGCGGATTAGGGGAAGGGACATTTGTTTGTTGTTGTTGTGGTGCGGCACTATTCACGGCAGGAACGCCTATCATTCCACTTTGCCTCTGTGCATCTTGTATCTGTAATGCTCTCAAATCAAAGGTTATTGTGACAAGATCTGCAACGCCACTTATTGGATTTGGGTGTTGAGTCATACTAATCCCCTTTTGATGCTGAACATCTTGCTGAATCATGCGAAAAAAAGGTTCGTATTTGACTAGAGATTCGGTAGTCGAACGATTTTTTGTCTTGGGCGCACCAAATCCGGGGACTCTGAGAAACTTTGTCCCCATGCTTGTGGGCCTTGAAATGCCATCGTTTTCCAACATTTCTTCTTGTTGGATTTTCTTGAGGGTGTGATATATGTGAAGATGTGCGGGACACAGGCTACTATTCAACTCATCACCTATATCTCCATGAGTCCTAGCGTGTGGTTTCCTCGGTTGCCCCGTGTCTTCATCGAACCAATAGATGTCTGCTAGAGACATACGAGTATCCTCGTCAATGATGTGGGCATACGCATTGTCATCTCCCTCTATGAACCTGCGAATATCCGTGCCACAGCAAGCACACTCGTGCGCTGCGTTGTATCTGTATATTTTGAAAAGCCCGAAATTGTATTTCGGTGGCCTTAGTGCCTTCCGAAGCATCTTGATGTTTTTCTTTCTCGCCTTACGAGGATTCTTGGGGTTGCTGTGTAATCGGATCTCCACAGTCGGAACAAACGATTCTTGCTCCTCTCCGGGCATCGAAGAACCGCTTGCATTTGCCATTTCAGCCCTTTGTTGAGACTTCAACAATTGAAAACTGACGCCAGTTTCCTGTGCTAATTTCATGAGTTGCTCATCAGTAAGTCCCGACAACCTAACACCGCTATTCCAGATATTGGGCATGGATGGCATCATGTTCATCATAGTCCTGTCACCTCTAACACCCTCTTTACTGTTTTCCGAATATCACAAACTTTCAATCATCTTTATCATGACTTTTTCGACATTCATCCCATGTTGGGCCGAAATAGCCTCAACATCGGCTTGAATACCTGCTTTTCTCAATCTCCGCAACTGTTGTCTAAATGGAAAAACGATAGGATGTTCTCTTTGGAGTCTCTTATCCCAAAGATACTGTGCCTGTGGAGTCCACCACAGATCCATCTTGTTGATTAGGAAACAGAACATATCGGGTTGATAACCCCCTTTTGCATTTTTACGGGCTTTTCTGCTAAGAGTCCGAGGGTATTCTTTTCCAATGATCGCATCCACGAGATATGACAAAGAAGCCACAGCATCCTTTGTGAATTGAGGATATTTCAAAACCCGGTCATCAACCATGAAAAATACAACATTAGGACGCCGAAAAAACATATCTTCAACCCATAGACTTCTGAATTGCGATTGCCCACCCACATCAGAACTTGATATGGGATGTCGTTCTTTTTTCCATTTGATCTGATGCCGATGGGGTTTGGGCAGAATATAATACCCATTCTGCCTCGCATGAGTCGTCCTAAACTCAACAGGAATCGGTTCGATGTCACCCGGAACTGTCAGATACTGATCCAATGTGGTCTTGCCCGTCATACTTGGGCCATAGACTCCTATTCTGTGGGGCTTCAAAGTCCTATACAGTTTCTTTATCGCATTGAAAGATGCAATTACAATATGACCTGCTAACATTGCGGAACTCAAGGGATCACTCCCTGTCCGTTAGCCACTCCCATACTTGCGTGGGACTCACATTCCCTATATTGTCTAAGAGGAATAGAGTGAGAAAAGTAAGGGCTATACCTCCAATCAATGCAATGACTGTCCGCACCCATCCGGCCAATCGTTCCATCCTTCGTTCATATGCATTTTCAGCCAATATCTGAGACATTGCTTCCGCTTGTCTCTCTTGCTTGGTGCTAAACGGCCACACCAAGTTTATCCCCCCTAGTCTTCATCTGTCTCATCAGAACCGTCGTTGGGGACGCCGAATAAATTCTTGCCTGTGGCTTGAGTGAACTGATTGCCCCATTCTGCTCTCATCTGTTCTTTCTGGAATCTTCTAGATTGAAGTTGCATTTGATTCCTAAACCACTTGTCATATCGTGCTTCTTGAGAGAACTCTGCTCTCATGGCTAGGTTATCTCTTATTCCACCCACTTGGAATAAAACCATGGCTATGCAAAGGAAACCAAAACAGATCAGACCATACTGAAGACCCATCTCTGCGGGTGCGGCTTCAGGTAAATACCAGTCCAAATGCGATATGCCAACTGCGGCCCCCGTTAGAAGGGCTTGCCACAGTAGCATGGCTATCAGATTGACATCTATTCTTTGGCTATCATTTCCCCATGGAGGGGGCGAACTCCCTCCAAAAGGCGGTGGTTGTTGCATTACCATTCATTCACTCTCCTTTCTCCAATGCACGAAAGCCCTTCTCAATTACCATATTGAGAAATGCGGACTTTGCCACTAGACCTCTCTTTGACTCCATTAAGTGATACAAATCATCTCTTAGGATTACAGAAACGTGCTTTCCCATGAGATAATGTCAGCCCTAATAGGGTTATGAGTGTTGGGATTATTACTGAGAGGTTTCACCGAATAGGTTGCGAAGGTTATTTTCACGAGCCTGTTTTATCTCCATAGCATTGGCAAGAGCAGCATCTTGCTGTTCTTGATATTGATCAGAAGTCATCGCTCTTTGCTTAACACCATGCCTATCGGCTATTTCGATATTTCCAAACCTACTTGCATGACCCGCAAACTGAACGGGGCCTTGATATTCCATACAAGCATTACAATCGAAATCCGAGCAAGCCCCTAATCCGGGGAGTTTCAAAGACGTTTCACACATATGTGCATCATGCCGAGGGGCCGTTCCGACTTCTGACGGTTGGATACGAGGATGAATGCCAACTCCGCTTTCATCCATTAAATTCGTCCATTTCGATGATGTGACTCCCATTTCATCGCCCGCAACGCCTCCTCCTTCGGGGCCAACAGTCATACGATCGTATGGCATGGAAAAACGAACCATGACATTTTCCGGTATTGCATCTATCCATTCTTGTGAACCTTCTGGGAATTGACTCAGATACTCATTCAACATAGGGGCTTCCTTAGTATGCAACCAATGATGTTTTTTGGGTGTTTGTCTAGCAATTGACAATGCTTGGGCGAAATGACCGACGTTTTGGTAATCTCCCACATAATTGCCCCTAAATGTTGGCTCCGGCGCACGATCAATCAGATATGCTTGGGCAGCAGCATGAAGAATGGGATTTTCGGACAACTTGACGAGATGCCTCCAATTTGCCCTATTGCCCACCGTTCCTCCTCGTCGTTCTGTGTTTTTTGCATAACAAGAACCGCATTTTCCATCAGGATCGCCACATATGCAAGCGGCTGTTGGAACGCCGGATGAAACACCTACTTTTGACGTTTGAGAAAGATTCCCGACCGTTTGGTTGGCTAAATCAACCCACTCACTAGGTTCAATCCCATTTTCCATCATGAGAACCTGCCAGTCCGGTATTTCCCTAATTTGACTTCCGAAACTGTTGATTCCGGGTCTTACTTGTTCATCTAGGAATGTTTGCACCTTTTTCTTTCCGGGGCCTTCAACCCATCTCAAAATTGCGCTATTCGGATGCCAGTCGTATCTTTCTGCTATTTTATCAAGTGTAGCATCGTGTTCCTCGTTCCCATGCTCCCACATCCATGGCCCGACTTCATGTGGATCAGTAGTCGCCATCCATTCTTCTAATTCCTCTTCATCAATAAAATCGAACTTCACGAATGCCCACGCTCGATTGAAAAGGCTATCACTCACGGTTGGCAAATGCAAGACCATTGTTCAAAGTCATTTAGGTGCAGGGGAGTGGGGAATTGATAGAAGGAGACTAACAACAATGATAGCGTTATGCCGGACGCTCTCCCCTGCGTTCTATGTTATGGGGACAATCGTATATCAGGGATTCTCATCGGGTGCAATCAATCCCAATTCCCTTAGCCTCATGATTTGTTCGTAAGCCTCATTGACATCATCATCACCCATAGTGTCAATTAACTCCCGTCTTGCGTCACCCGATGCAGCAGCCGCCGCAGGGTCATAACCTCGATAATCAAGGTCGCCATGTGGATGATTCAAAGCATCTCCGAGGTCATATGGATCCATCTCCTCAAGCATCATTCTTCTCTTGCTTGGAGAGTAATCCTCGGCTGTGCTATATTCGTCTGCTGCTGCTTCCTCAAGAGGACTCAAACCCTTCACAACATTCCAAGCCTTGTCGAATGCTGTCATCGTAATTACTCTCCTTCATTGTCAAACTTGCCCTTGAGCCTCTCATACTCATCAACTGCTGCATCTGAATCGCCTTTATCGGTTCCAAGTATCTCTGCCATAACGTCAAAGTTATCATCGGATGGAGGGTTATCTTGTCCCCATCTTCGCCCTCCATCTCTATTGGCTATTCTTGTTGCCCAAGCCGGGGAATTGTATGATCTTGCTCTGTATCTATCTATTCCCCAATGACCGTAATCATTTATTTCATCCATGATGTTTCCTTCAAACATCACTATACTTGCCGGTTTAAAGTCAGATTCATGATCCCATCCCGAATGCTCATCTCCTGCCCAAGCCTCTGCTTCGGCAGTAGCCGCAAAGTAATCCATTGGCTCAAGTGCTATTGGCACTCCATTTCCATCAACGGGTATGTATTCATTATGTGACCTTTTAGCGTGATCCCTGATGTCGAAGCCCCTTGTCTTCACGACACCCCAAGCCTTGTCGAATGTTGTCATATATATCTCCCCTCTTCATCAAACAATCCTTCAAGCGAGTCTTCAAAATCCATTTCTCTTTCTTCTTCTGTTCGTGACATTGCTTGGGGCAAACCCGTTAATGAGTTCCGTTTTGGATCTCTCCCGAAATCTTCTATGAAATCTTGGATATACCTCTCCTTCGCATCTTCTATGCATTGCTCACGATATTCATATGGATGAAATTCTTCATCAGAATCATTAGTGAATCGGTATTCCTTATCATTTACAGCAACGACAGTATCCATTGTCCCATCATCTATGATACCTACTTCAAGACTGTCTTTTAGTTCATCATAGAAATCATCTGCCCCATCATCCCAATGCCTGTCGGTTTTCACGACTTCCCAAGCCTTGTCGAATGCTGTCATTCCGAATCACCTGTGCGAACCATTCCTCCGAGATTCTTTGGCAGGGGCTTTCTCAATCTCGTCCTCCTAGCAGCCCTCAAAGCATTTCCCAATTTGTCTTCAGCAGCATCATCCATCCAAGACTCAAGCGGGTCATCGTGTTCCGGTGGTTCTTCTTCTGCCTTCTTGGTTTCCCATTGCTCAGTCGGAACGAAATCCAGAGTCTCCTTGACTTCCTTGACAAGTTTCCAAGCCTTGTTGAAAGCACTCGCCATGGTATCGTGAAAAGGACAATCATTCATTATTATTCCCTTTGGGAAAATCTGTCTATTTCATCTAAATCAACACCGTGCCATTGATTCAGCGTTGTCTGTTCGCCTCTTTTTCCAAACTTCTGTCTAAGTATGTCGTTTATGTTCGTGCCTCGGAACTCCTCATTTGGAGCCTCTATGCCAAAATACTGCTCCACGGCTTGTGCGAAGTCATTACCTAAATGAGCAGGGAGCATGGACTTGATGTGATATGCGCTGATTGGTGGGGAACCGGGGAACAAGGCATTAGCGGGTAATCCCTTCATCCCTTGGAGGGCGTTTTGGCTACCTCTGACTCCACTTGCATACAACTTGCCCGAACCTATGTCTCTTGGCACAGGTGGTCGAATGAACATAGTGGGAGGAAGTGGCCCGAAGAGATCTGTTGATTTGAAGGGAGGAAGGGGATCTTTTGCATTTGGGTTCGTTGCTAGGTTGTATTCACCCATATCAAAGTAAGAATCTTCGGATGGCAAACCAAGATATTTGGAATGTGGTGGATCCCTGTATGATGCCGCAGAGATGTTAGTCATGGGCAAGTGAGATATTTCATCCATGTATCTCATCTGCCCCTTTGGATTCTCTATGAAGCCGAAGCCCATCCTCTTTCTCCTCTCAAACTCACGGATTATGTCAGCCGCCCTTTGCATGGTCGCTCGACCCAAATCCTTTCTGGCTCTGATGTCAGTCGCTCGTTTTTCAGAAACCGGCCCTCTGCCATAGAATCTTGGCTCCCCTGCTAGAAGGGGGTGGGCCTCGTCCTCGTGGAACATCAACTCATCAACCGTGCGAGGCTCATAGACAGGGAAACCCCAACCCCCTTCTCGACCTCTTATTCTATTCAGATATTCCTTGACCTTAGAATTCTGCATCGCTATTGACTCTGGTGTCGAATGACGCCCCAATGCTTTATTCGGATCATGCACCCCGGAGATAAATTTCTTGCCAAACGGATATTTGCCCTTGACCTTCGGATTTTCCAAATCATCATCAGTCACCGTTGGGAAGTCCTTGTTCCCATGGACAATTTCCCAAATCATTTCCATCGTATCACGATTCGGCTTCCATCCAACAGTCTCCCCGGCTAGGCTGAATGCCTTGCACGGTGCGCCGAAAGTCGGATTGATGCATTCCGCATCAAACGGAGCAATCATCCGATCGGCCACTTGACTGGCCGAACCCTCCATGATGTCGTCTATGTGATATGTCTCGTCACCCTGTTTCAATCCAGCATCCTTCTTGCCCTTCTCGTCTAAACCCCAATCGAACGAGTGAACCTCATGCCCTCTTTGTTTTGGGGGGCCAGCCATACCGGAAACGCCCAAAGGGGCAAATTCTGTGAGAGGAGAGGCACTAAGACCGGCAAAATGATCGGTAAAACCAATTTTATCTCGCTTGGACACGCTATCGCCATCATTGTCGGAGTTATAATCCCGCCCCCGCAATACGACCCAAGCATCCTCAAAGGCGTCCGCCATCACAGGTATTGGTGAGACAATTGTTTATCGAATTAACGACCAAGCCAAATCGAAGGCATCTAATGTCATTTGAGACTTCTTTGTGATTCTCCGTGGCTCCAAATCACCATGCGTCCATTGGTGTTCCGGGAAGTCCCTAAACCAATCGTCTTCAGTCATTCCCGTATTGGCAGTAGCGACCATCTCCGGTTTTTCCACCATTTCTGAACCACTCCTGCTACGGAAGTTGTCTTTTCTCTTATTGTAATGCACATCGAATCCCGCATCCTCAAAGATAGGTGCGGCGTGAGCAGAGTTATGTGCGACTATCGGCATTCCCGAAGCCGCCAAGTCACCGGCTAGAGTCGCCAGTTTCCTTGTAGTTTCCTCATCCATGCCTTCTTCTATCTTCTTCCCTTTGTTTTTCCCACCATATGATCCGGGTTCGCCCAAGTATGGAGGATCGAGCGTGAGTAATTGCGTCTTTTCGGTATCAATGATGCTAGGGTCTTGTAAGAAATCAAGAGCATTCATGTGTCTGATGTCAAAATTCGCCATTGGCTCTTGGAAATGGGAATAATCCCACATATCCTCTATGTTATGTCCGGGTTGAGTCCAATTGAAGGTATTATTGGCAAGACCTCCGGCCATACGGGGGAATCCTCCCGTTGCTAGATTCTGATACATCATCCATAGTTTGATTGCTTGAAGTTGCTCTGCATCCGTCAAATCATCTCTATTCAACAAATCATTTAGCGTTCCTTCCCGTGGAGGCCAAATATTCTCAAAATGCTTACCACCCCTGCCTCTAGGCGTCCCCCCTCTTATTTGTTCAAAGAAAGTCTGAGGAGTAATGAAACCTGCATCGTCTTTGTAGGGACTCCAATCCAAAGCCACTCCTGATTGAATAGCCCTCAGAGCATTCACTAGATTGGGGTCTAAATCAGAAAGTGTGGATTTGCCACCGGGGTTGATGTTTAGACCATATGTCCCTGCACCCATGAATGGGTCAAGCAACTCAGCATCACCGTCATGACCTCCTAACCTCCCAAATAACTCCCTAAGTGGATAGATGTAGTGGGGTTTGCCCTTTGCACCGCCCCATTTCATAGGCGCAGGGACTATTCCGCTTTGACCCCCCTGCAAAAGCCTTGACATCGCCCTAATCTTGTCCATATCAAGGCCGGAGCCTCTTACTCTCATTGGACGTGCCATGTCACACCGTTATGGGCAATTGTTCTTTGAACTTGCTCTTGACGAAGCGATTCACTTCAACAATGTCCTCGATGCCCACTCCACAGAACAAATCTCTGCTTTCGCCCCATTCCACCAATTCGCTTGTCGAAAGGTTTCCTCCCGATCCTATCACAAAGGGACAACCACCTAAACCCATGATGCAAGAGTCGAATTCACGAACGCCCATCTCATAGGCAGAATCTAGTTTCTCATACATGGAAACGTCATTCAACCCATAATGAAGATGCAGAGCCATGTCCGAAGTGATACCATTGTCCCTTGCTGCCCGTATTACTGATTTGATGCTCTCAGAAGTCGCAAGACCAGCAGTATCTGACAAAACAATCGTTTTACCGAAGGTTCCAGCCCACATTAGGGACTTAACTAGCATCTCTTCGTTTATTTCACCATCTATGGGGCAACCAAACGCACAACTCACATAAACACGCACATTTGCCCTTGGAATGCCTTTCAAAGCATCAAAATACTCTCTAAAAACACCAATGGGGGTGTTATTGTGGTTATTCTTGTTGAAACCGACGCTTGGAGACATAAAGATGTTGAAATTACGCACTCCTATCCTTTTTGCCCTTTCCATGCCCTTTTTGTTAGGAATTAGCACTCCTAATTCGGAATTTCGGTGTTTTGAGGCTGAACGAGCGAAAACAACGTCAGAATCGGCCATATTTGCCACTAATTTGGGGTGAACAAGCGATCCAACCTCTATTTTGCCTATTCCAGCCCCTATTATTAGGTCAATTAGGTCTAATTTGTCCATTGTTGGCACTATTGTGTCCATTCCCTGTAATCCATCTCTAGGACTTACCTCATAGATGTGGAAGTCCATGCTTCCACCTTCAATTAACAAAAAATCCTATTTTTCGTAAAAACCACGCTACTGGCCGACTAAATTCCAAACCAGTTAGATCATCATCAGTCATAAGTCATCATCCTCTAGGTAAAGCGCATTAAATCCACCAATTGACTTGAGCCAGTAATACTCTCTTCTCAATTGCATACCAAGAAACGAGAAACCAAGCAGGGTGAAGAGTATGACCGCATGAATGTATGTGAATTCCATGATTAGAAGCCCTCCTGATAACTTCTCATCGCTCTTATGTCCAAATAACCTAATCTCCACAGGAGAAGAGAAGAAAGCATGGCAATATATGGGATAAGAACAGGCAAAACGTCACTATATCCGATTTGGTATGAAACGAGGTCTTCGATGAGTAAATTTGAATTTATTTCAATCATATCAACTCACACCTCCACCAATTGAATTTGCCGCTAGTCTTAATTTTCTTCAAAGGCAAATTCTTCATTAATATCCCATCTCAAACTTGCTTGGCTTTTTCATCTCCCTGATCTGCTGAGTGGCGAATCGAATCTTCTGAGTGCTATGGAGGTTCCAAAAGGAGTCCTTCGGGACTTTGAACTCCTTCTCAACAACTCGACACAACTCATAGCGAGAGGATGTCTGGAGGTCTTGATCTATCTTCAGACCGAGGACGTTGCTGACCTCCTCATCCGTGTATGGGACTCTCTTGTCGAGCCAAACATACGCTGCGCCCATCAATTTCATTAGCCAACGAAAAACCCGGTGTCGCAACGCCATTTGGTGTGGAATTTACACCATTGTTATTCAGTATTTTGGCGTTTTTCGTTCATTTCTCTGAGTAAATTCATCTTTTCCTCAAATTCAGGATCATGAAATGGGTTCTGATATGTGCGCCAACCGGGGTTGCCCGCAGAACGGTCTTCATTATCGGGCGTCCCCTCTGCCTCCATATTCGGAAGAATCTCAATGGGCTTGATAGTATCTGCGAAGGTGACAGCATCGTCCTCACTTGGCTCATGATCCGACCCCATCAACATTTGAGTCATAATTGGGGAATGATCAACTCCCGGTTCCTTCGTAGGATCGTCCTCCTCTCTCCAAAACGGCAAGACATCAATCTCTGGTGCTTGACGATTTGTGAACATTATCCACCTAGCCGCTAATTCGGGGTCTTTTGACGCATACACAAGACCATCTATCCCCGGTTTGATGCCTTCTGTGGCTATTGACATTCTGTTTGAAGAAGGTGTAGCATGATAGAACCAAGGCATCTTGACTACCATGTCCCATGCATAGTCGAAGGGATCTTCGGATGCCCGGAAGTCGATGTTCTTGTCACCGAGAGCATCAACCGCTTGTTGCGTTCTCTTGCCGCCAAAATAAATTGATTTATCCTTTGGACTTCTAAATGGTATGAAGGTGTTCGTTGGATGAAAACCGGGAATACGATCCGGCCCATCTAATCTATCATCCAAATTGGGGCCTTCTCCACCACGTTCTGCAAAATCATCCATCAACTCCTCCCAAGCAATATCATCGTGAGTGCCATGTCTTGTTGCCAACCCCAATTCTTCGTCACCTTTACGATTCCAATTTTCAGGCGGGTATTCCCGAACATTAATGAATACTCTTGGTGGTTTAAACGCATCAAAAATATCGTCACCGGGATGTGGCCCCTCTTCCCCCTCCATGACTTCGTGAATCCACTTCATCTTCTCAGGGTCTATCTCTGATGAGGAGCCACTCAGTTCTTCTGCAACTATGGGCCAACAACTATTGCAGTATGCCTCATCTATTGCCGAACCGTGGCGAATAAACTGCCTTGGGTCTGCGCTATCCGACCCACATCTCGCACACGACGAAGCGTCCGCCATGTAAGATTGGACTCTGACAATCGTTAATCACACTTTCAGTCGTCGTGGACTAATTCCCATGCGGGTCTTTTCTTCCAGTCCATCAGATGCTTATTTCGACCGATATGAGAGGAGATGTCCATTTCGCCGCCACCGGGCATAATTGGGACGAGCCTACCCTTGCCGGGAATCAACTCACGACCATACAGGAATGATGGAGGGATAGGTATGCTACCCCTCGTCATGTATTCAGCCAAATTATATTCCTTGGGGGTGTCGAACCACTCTTGCATATCTTCTCCAATGGGATGTTGATGGTCGATTGCATGGGGATAGATTGACCCTCCAATGGGATGTTGATACCCTATTAATCCCGAACCGTAAGCCGTTATTGGGACATAGGGCGCACCTAATCGTTCCAGAGCGAGCATTCGATGTCTCCCCTCATGGGGGGCAATTTTTCTTGCGTTGAATTTCAGTTCGGGTCGAAGTGGCCCCCATTCACCGGGTAATTGGTTGTTATATCCCTCATCCTCCATGGAATCGACTAGATCATCGACATACCAGTCTTCTTCACCACTACCTCCCGCTATTATGTCCTTGTATGCCTCCTCGCTCGTATCACCATGAGAATCACCACCTAGAAAATCACTAAAACGACCCGACATGAAAATCTTCATCGCATCCTCCATCGGCATGAAGTCCAATGGTTGTATTTTACCCTCTTTGCCTCTTTCTAAAGCACCCATCCCCGATGTCTGAGATGCGACGGGGGCGAAGAACTCATCCCAATACTCGGAATCAGCCTTGACTATGGCCCATGCTCGGTCAAATGCCGTCATTCAAAATCACCAACATCTGTATGGCTTCTCATTGATTCTCGCCAATTTCTATTGTGAGGGTCTTGAAGGATGTGTGATAGAGACTCTTGTGCGAGTTTCAGCCTTTCGACATTGCCATAAGGATGCTCATTGTCCCTTCCTCGATCTATGGTATTGTCGAAAAAATCAATCACTTCATCATTAGTCAAGTGATGCCCTAATTCATGAAGTAGGTTTTTGATGAAGTTCCTTTCAAAAAAGCGTTCAAACAACGGACTCTCTCTATCTTGTGAAGATGCAAGCCACTCGTCAATATGCTCATCCGGCACATTGTCCAATAAATCGGGGTCTAACATCTGAAAACTCGCACCCATGCCGATATTTGGCAAATGCAACATGACATGGTGCTTCCCATCATCTCCTACCATGAATTGCCCCTCAGTCCCATCTCTCTCCCAATCTTGTCCCATTATTTCTCTATACTTGTCAGCAAATTCTTCATTAGATGTCGCTAATATGGGCATCAGTTTAACCAAATCCCATGCTCGATCAAATGCTGTCATTCCATGCCTCCCGATAGTGCTAATTGGGCAATTCTCGCAGTATTACTAAAGTTGGGATAATCCACCCTTCGATACTTGTTGGTCAGTTCGGGTATGCCCAAACGCCGACGATATTCTGGTGCGCTATCCTCGTCACCTATGTGATATGCCGCCCATTGAGGGAATCCGTAATGCTTGCCCATGGCATTATCACCACGATTCGGTATGCCCATTTCTTGCATAATTACGTTCCGAGTTGGCTCCCACCACTCATCTATCGCTTCCGAACCCATTGGCATCTTCGATCCTTCAAAAGCCGCCCCCCAATCTATCGCACCAAACGCTGAACCGGCAGTAGGGGGGCGAAATACCTGCGAAGCCACTTCGGGATATATGATGTAATTATACCCTGCATTACGAATAGCCTCGTTTTTCAGTCGATGTCCTTGACTGGTTCGGGCTACGTTCCCCAAGTAAGTGTCACGCCAACTATTTATTGCCCTCACGGCATCTTCTAAAGACATATCATTCGCATCAGCCAATCTTGCGACTTCGGAATCATCCTCTTTGAACGGATAGGACGCGATGGCTAATCCTGTTTGGGAAACTGGAACCCGAAGAACGGAATCATGGTCAAAAGGAACAGGCATTTCGTATTCAAACACGGAAGAGGGATTGTTAGGATTTTGATAACCGGAGTATTGCTCGGCTGTCAATAGTTGTGGGCTGAAGAAACGACCATGACGAAAATCCTCCGCATCTGCATCTTCAGCACTTTGCCTGTCTGCCCGATAAAGCGTTGGCGTCTTTGCAGTAGTCAAATTGAATTGATTGGATGGATGCAACATCTGTTCTAGTATGATTTCTTGTAATCTATCCATGTCATCATGCCCCTCCCAACCAACAGTATGACTCAACTTGTCCATGCCGGGCAGATGTCCATGTTCTTCCATAAACGATCGTGAATCAACAGGGTCACTAATTTTGACAATATCCCATGCTTGGTCGAATGCCGACATCCTCTCACTCCGGCTTGAATTCACTACCGGAGTATCCCTCTTTGGCGGCTAATTCCCGCATGAGCCTTTCTAGCCTCTCTGGATCTATGGACTCACGGGACTCTCTCGATTTCTTCTCCTTGAGTCGCTCTTTGTTGGACAAAGCCCTCTTGCCCCGGAGTGTGCGCCCCTTCATGAGGTTCCATGCCGTGTCGAATGCTGACATTTCAATTAGCCTCCATTAAGGAATCAAGAGGATCTGGGTTATCTTCTGAAAATGTCCCTACCATTCTCTGTGAAGGGGTCGTTAAGCCCGCCCAATCCCTGTCTTTATTCCATAAGTCTTTTCTGTATTTTAAGTCATTCTCGATGGAACCTTCATCATCCGTCCATTCACCCCTTCGTTGGCCGACTAGGCGTCTAAGTTTAGAATTCATAAAATTTCCAAAGTTCACCCTTTTTCCAACAGGTGGTTCTTTTGGCCCGTCGCCTAGAGATTCCGTGTTAGCCAATTTAGGCTCACCTATGCTCACCAAAGCGTCATTTACGGCAGGGCCGCTTTCTTCAATAGCGTCATTTTCAATATCCTGCTCATACCAATTATCAAATGTCCCTTCCTTAGCCTTATCCGGCATCATTTCGGCCAACTCAGCGAATGATTCCTTCCAATATGGCGCACGTTTCTTATACCAATCCCAATTAGAACTCTCTCCCTTCACAACACTCCATGCCATGTCGAAGGCGTCTGCCATGCCAATTGCAGATTTCCAATCGTTTATTGAAATTTCTAACTCAGATCGCTTCCGCACTTGTCACAAATGGACAATCGAGGATCATCTGCCTTCGGATGGCGCAATTCCATCACCAGACGGTTTAGATGGCCGCAGGTATCACATTTCACCGCAATTGGGATGGTTGTTGCACCTAGCATGACTGTTGAGCCTGTCACTTGGGAGGGCTGACACGTTGATAATTGTGTCTATTTCATGTCTTGTGGGCGGATTCGTGATTAAAACCAGCCACTCCTTGGTAAGTGGGCGGTGCTGGCGAGTCATCCTCTGGCCTTAGAGCATTGACGAATCTCTCTTTGAGTTCCCCTATGATCTTCTCTAATTCATAACCGTAAGAATCTTCACCGAAATCCATTAATGCCGTTCTCGCATTCTCCAAGTTCGTCATCACATCCTCATAGGCCATCTGTTCGGATTCATCCATGTAATTTCCTTGCATTACATCCGTGATCTCGGTTTTTGAGATGTTCCACGCTACGTCAAAGGCATCTGCCATGATTCACGAATAAAACCATCCTTTATGGTGTTTTTTAGTTGGAGATGGGGGTATGAGCGAGGAAAACAAACGGGGAAAGAAACCCGAAAAAACCTCACCACCGGCCCCCCACCTCCGCCCCCGATGCCTGTTAGGAGTATCAGAGGGGATTGTATTGACCCGGTGGCAAACCTCACAGGCTGGCCGATAGTTATGAATCCTCGTCTAATTTTTGTCAAACCAAGCCATAACTTCGTCAGTAAGGTTGCCGAACGGCCTAATTCGCGGCGTCACATTGCCTCGGACTCCGACCATGGGAGCATTGGCTTTCGATTGGAGGTTAAAGCCCGTATGATCTCCATAATCTGTGTAAAGGTCGTAATCATCAGTATTCCATATCCCCTCTGGCATCTCCTCTCCCGCCTCCACTCTTCTCATTAGTTCCGGTTCGATGAAATGCTCCCATATGAAATTGGGGAATGTGCCGTAATTATCAACATTGTATGTATGCTTCTGCGACCTGCTTCTTGCGGGTCGTAGTCCTGTGGAATGCTCTAGGATGGCATCCATTATCCTCTCTCTCTCCGATTCCCATTCTCCTTGTGTGAATTCGGCGGGTCTGTGACCCTGTGTATAGGGACGACCCCTCCCTCCTCCGCTTATGTTATCCATTTTTTCTTGAATATCCCGTAGTTTATTCCAAACCCTTACTGCATCGGTTGGCATATTATTACTCCATTTTTCTCGCCTACCATAGTAATTGGGGTCATAATTTCCATCCTCATCATACTGTGATCCTATATCCCGTTCCCTTAGAGCGTTTAACTCATCTTGCAGTTTGACCTCAAGGTTCTCCAACGTATCATAGGCAACCTGATCCTTCAAATTGCCGGGAATGGTAGTTTCAAGCATATCATTCAATTCCATGAGTGTCTCTCCTAGAGGATCTCTGACGCCCTCCAAATCGAGAATCCCCTCTGTCCCCCTCCTCTCACCTAGAATCTGACGCAACTGTATGCGACCCAACTCCTCTTGTATCGCAGGGGGCAAATCAGCCATGCTTTGAGGGACAGGCTCACGCCCATCCCTGACCTTCTTGAAATGTGCATTCAAAAGACGACGAATCTTCTGGGTTTCTTGCGCTACTGCCTTGTCCCTGCCACCGTAAGTCTGTGCAACGGAATGCACCCCTCCCATGCCACTTTCATCAAATGCCTCTTTGACATCCCAATTGTCCATCTCCGCAGAAAGGGGTATGTCTCCCCTCTCAAAGAACTCCCCGGAGTTAGCCATTCGTGTATGGACGGATTGCCTTACGGCGTTGAGCAGATTGTTCAGAATCTGTTCTTCGGCAGGGACGATGAACCTCTGACCGACTTCACCCCTTTGCCCGCCCGGTTCCATCTCCGAGAGATAACTGATTCCAAGCCCCTTGCGAGGGTTTTCTATCCATTCTCCTGTTTCCGGGTCTATTGACTCCTCGGCTTCATCGAACATACCTTCAACCCTGCCGCCCTTCGATGTCTTCCGTCCTTTGCCTCCAAACCGCCTCCCTAACTTCCTCGCAACCTTGCCCCTCATTCTCATATGCTCTGGTGTTTTTGGGTTCTCCCAACCGGGGATACGACGATCCGGTATCCCCGCACGTTTCCTAGCGGCAATTATATTGTCCAGTATGCGATTTGAGTCCTCTATTGTGACATTGGGGTGGATTATTGCTCGATATGCGTTCAAACCCCTGAGATTCGGATACTCCCCTATGAAAGCGGCTTTCTCATTGGGAAGTCGGCTGACATCATACTTCCTACCCCTACCGGGGCCAATTTTCGCCATCGAGGGCGACGGTCGCCCGCTTTCTGAAAGTATTCCGGGGCCTTTAGTTTGTAGTCTCTCCCTTTGATGCCAAGAGTCCCCAATTGCTTCATCTTCACTATCCTTGGCATACTTCTCCTTCTTCTTCGGTTTCGCCAAAACACCGGGGAACTCCTCATGCGGCGTTCTGCCAAAGGAACCTGCATCTGTCCGCCTTCCCGCCGTTTCTCCTGTCGTCCCTTGGAGGATCGAAGGGGTTCCGGGCCGGTAATTCCAAGCATCATGGATGTTCTCGTGTATGATGGTGGAAATTATGTCCTCCATGGATAGTTGATCCTGCTTATCCGGGTCATCATCCTCTTCTTCCTCTCTCGCTGTAAATGAGGTATTTGGTGACAGCCCCTGCCATGGTTTTGTTTGGTGTTCAAGATGAACGGCGGAGGCAGGGTAATGCGACCCCCCCTTGTCACTACCCACTACGACCTCTCTATCCCTCTCGCTGTAAATGAGTTCACCAGTCTCTGGATCTCTCCCTATCGGAACCCTATACTTGTATGTCCATGGTCGATTATACGACGTGCCAGCAGATGTATAACCCTCACGCCCACCCTCTCCAATCAAAAATTGAGACTTGGCGACATCCCATGCTCGGTCGAATGCTGTCATCATCATCCCTCAGTATATCATAAACTCGCCGTGAGGCACTCTATCCGCCCATCGAATCATGGTTCTAATTGGTTCTGCGGCGTTCTGCAATCCCTCCATGCCTTCCGTTCCCCAACGACCCTCCTCACCTGCATCCAAACTGCTGATGTAATCGGGGTTCAACTCTTGGCCGTATTCTCTTTGTGCCATCAACTCAAGGTGTTGCAGAACCCTTTCAAGTTCGGGGCGCGACTGTTCGCCTGTCCGCCCATATAAATCTCTAAAATTGAAATCTTCAGGCCACAAACTGTTGTAATTGTAAGTCACACCCATTTCTGGATCTTTCATAATCGGGAGATCGCCCATATACATGACTCCATCATCCCCCGTCACGATTTCATGCTTGGGAAAACGCTCTTGCATGGCCTCAAGGGTTCTGAAATACATCCTCCCTTCAGGAGAGTCCACATAGAGATTGCCCGGTGCGGCAGGGTGGTAGCCAACATTTGCGAAAGGATAAGTATCTGTCCATCTATATCTTTGGATTATCTCATCCATCATATCACGATGTTCATCCTGCTTTTCATCTGCTTCATTCATCGCCCTCCATGCTCTTTTTGCCTCGTTATCCCCCTCTCCATACAAAATTTCAGACAGTTCTTCCCATCTATCGGGATACATTGGAGAATCCCACATCTCATTCTTGTATTTCTCCCATTCCTTGAATTTCTTATACCAATCATCTGACAAATCACCGTAGCCGAAATCCATGCCACCACTTATTGATTCGTCATACCAATCAATATCATCACGACCAAACACCCTTTCAGAAAGGGTAGGATCATGGTATGACACATCCCATCCCTTCAGAATGGCCCATGCTTGGTCAAATTCAGTATGCCATGCCATCGTCTTCCTCCTCCATGACTCCTTCTTCACCCCAAACCTCGTCATCCGGCTTCCCGGTTCCATCACAAGCGACGCATGGTATCATCGTAATCTGCAAATCAGCCTCAATCCCCCCCGTTCGTGACAAATCCCTAGCAGTAGCGATCCTTTCATTGAGATCGCCCGTGCCACCTATGACCGCAGGGAGGGTCGTTCCGTCCACTTCCGAACTCTGAACCACCTGCTTGCCCGTTCCCTCGCACGAGGGACACCTACCTGCCTCGTAGTGCATCACCTCCTCCATGGTTCGGGGCATCTTAACGACAGCCCACGCTCGGTCAAATGCTGTCATTCATACACCCCTTTTTCGGGCCACATTATTTGCTCACGGCTATTCTTGTTTTCAATTCCGAATCCCCGACTACGGCGCAAAGCCTTATCCCATAAGCGAGCATTTTCCGCACTCAAGTTTGCCGGAGATGACACCACCCGTGCATACTTGTTGTTTCTTTGAGTCATTTCATTGATTAAATCATACATGGCGGTGGCTATCCCCAATCTTCTATAATCCGGTTTAGTGTTAATGTCCGAAGTTTTAGTATGTCCAAATTCATTACTCCACGGTGTTCTAAAATAAGCCCATCCCGCCCGCTTTTCCATGAATGGCCCAAGTGGGTTATCCACGGCCATGCGTGTTCCACCCTGATCCTCCCACGCATTCATTTTGTATTGAATATCGGGATTATCAGGGTGCTGAAATAAAGCAGTAGCAGTTGGAAATCCGGTTCTATCCGGTTCGCCATACTCTATGCTATCTCGCACCAAAGGCATCTTAGAGATATTCCACGCTTGGTCAAATACCGTCACGAAACCCACCCCCATTTCCGGTCATTGCATACGGGGCATATGACTGACATCTGATATTGTTTTATTTCTCTATCACTATAACTAGAGTCATAACGTGGCATATCCTCTATTTCCCATTGACATTCTCCACCATGATCGCGGCAAGTGGGGTTGTTTCCTTCGGCACAGTTCCTTGAACAGTAGTCATCATCATAGACATCAAAATAATCAATTTCAGTTTTTTTGCCACAATTCTTGCATTCGTGTATAGTCGGGTTCATCGAAGCAAGATTTTCGCCTTGTTCTCCTATCATGTCCATGATTCTAGGGTTGTTGAGCATGGCGGCACGAAAACCCCGTGGCCCTGTGTCACTCAATTCGTGAAACTCATCGTCAGGCTTTTCATCTTCCTTAACGAGATCCCACGCTCGGTCAAATGCGGTCATCTATTTCCTCCCTATACCTTTCACGAAGCCTCAACGGTATCCTCCGATGTTGGAGGACAGGCATGGGCGTGTCTGCGAAACCCAAACGACGCAATGCGTCCATCCTATGCCCTCCTTGTTGCTCATCGTCATAGATGTAATTCTCTGGGTCAAGAGGGTCTTCGTCTGCCAACCTCATCCACAATTCAGGCATACCCATGGGTTTTCCCTCTTCTATACCCTCAATTATGTCTCTCAACTCACGGTCGTGTGCCTGTTCCGGTGTTTCTGTGAAGGGATTGGGGGCTGAAGTCCAACGATCCCATGACCCTTTGCCCGGATCACCAGAAGCGTCAAAAATCGAATATATCATGTCGAAATACTCGTCAGGAGTCATGTATCTAATGGCATCACCCGCTTCGACCAAAGGGAGGTCGCCCATGGCTTTCTGGTCTTTTTTCGTCGCCGCTAACCAGTTATCCTGCCACTCTTTTGGAGAGGGACTAGCATCAATCATGTCGTCAAACGCTTGCGGAGGCGTGTCTAACTCATCATCTATATGAGAATACCCGAACTTTATGCCCGGTTGTGGCTCTAGGATGGGCATTTTGACGATTTCCCAAGCCATGCTAAACGCTCCGCCCACGAAATTTGGAAAAAAACCATGCTTTATCGCAATTATGCTTACCAATCGAATAATTTCGACTGTGGTGCTATTATGTTCGCATAGCGTGATCTCGCAACGGGCGGCGCAATCGAATTGCCGGCAATCGCTTGAGGCGCAGGTGAGACTGTCCCCTTGGTCTTCCCCGTGATTGGATCGATATATCGCGTGTCATACAACTTCCCAACGGCGGGACTCCAATCATACTCCATGGGGAAACCCGTTATGATTCCCGTTTCTGTTGGACTCAATCTTCTATTCCATGCATGAGTCGGAGGATTGGATGCGGCTACGGCTGGTATCGAGGAGTCAGCACGATGAGTGTGCTTCCATGTGTAGCCTTGCTTCTCAGGCGTCCATGGAGAACCTCCCTCTCCCACGTTTATAGCCCCCGTTAGGTTGATGAAGGGTGCATCGAGCATCCTACTCCTTATCTTCTCCGTTATTAGTTGCCTTTCAATCAAATCCTCTAAAGAATCCGGCTTTTTACCCGATTCCATGATGTCCTTCTCCTCATCGGCCATTCCGGGCAAGAAGTCGAGAACGCTCGGTGTCCGACTCCCAAGGGGCCTAGCCCTCCAATTATCCCCCATGAACAGGCGTCTGCGAGTCTGAGGCACTCCGAAGTCACTAGCACTCAAGATGGGCATCGCCCTCTCAAGCGATTTCATTTTCTCAGCCATCGGAATCCCATACGAATCGGCTTCAGCGAGGATTCTCTTCAATCGTGGCGAGTTCTCCACAGACCATGACAGAGGGGGGTTGTCACTCCCCAATAAAGATCTGACTAGGTTGAGATACCAGTTCGTCTGCTCCAGCCCCTCATCGACCCTCCGACCGAAATTATTCAAGGGGGTGGCGGCGGAGAGGTGGGTGCAGGGGGGCGATCCATGCAGATGCCACCGCCTCCCATCGACCACATCGAGTATCCTCCGATACATATCCTCTATACTACCCCCTTGCTCCTCGTCACCGAACCATATCTGATCATGCTCTGCCTCCGGGTGATTGGCCCGGTGGACATCTAGTGCCGTATCCCATCCGTCAGCAGCATAGAAGGTCGGCAACCCGGCCATCCTCGCCCCCTCCGAGTCCCCGCCCCCGCCCGCATAGAGCGAAACCACTCCCTCATCCTCCCGGAGGTCGGGGTAATCCTCCCTTGAGAAGGGCGCAACCTTGCGTCCAGACGCCTTTGTGATGGTTTTCCACGCACTATCGAAGATTTCGGACACAGAAAGGTGCAAAGGACGTTTGTTATTGACCCTTCTTGTCAAATATGACAGGTTTTTTCCAAAAAATTACCCCGGCGAAAAAAATAACAACGCTTTTGGGCAAAATCCCGCCTCGTGGAGTCAGATCGGCGGGGCTGTCAGCCCTGTCAGAAAAAAACTCCAATTTTTCCCTCGGAGCGTATGTGGTTAGGCCCATGGGCTTCGCAGAAAAAAAAAAAAA
>VTLG01012798.1_pt1 | contig 45209 bp, 27 predicted proteins | sample 4694571 | NCBI WGS metagenome assembly VTLG01 (sample SAMN12604809, study PRJNA352737) | marine metagenome | biome: ENVO:00000447; feature: ENVO:00000209|ENVO:00000569|ENVO:01000036; material: ENVO:00002151; isolation source: viral sequences binned using virsorter ...
AAAGGTTAATGCAGGATTTGATGTACTAACTACTTTATACAATTCATTAACAACTCGACCTGAAGGAGAAAAATTAATTGGTCTTGTATATGATGTTATTGGAACTGAATACTTATATATGGAACCGGGAGACACATCATTACAATATTCTTATATTAAGATTGATACAATTGATAAAGAATTAACATTTAGAATTGACTCAAATTATTCTGGTCTTATTGCTATTGGTGATAGAATTACATTTACTGTTACTGTACGTAATGATCTTGTTGGAAATTTAGGAAATTTGGCTTTAAAAACTCAAACCGAACAAGATGTGGGAGGTAAACCAATTCTATTTGGATATAAAGTTAAACGAAAAATTGTTGGCTCAAACACCACAGACATTATTGTAGATATTGGCTCAGACTCAGGCTTGACTGCTAATGATCGTGTAGGATTGGTAGATGGCACAGCCGGTTTATTAACAAGCTTGGCGGCTCAGGCTGATCCGTCAGATATTGCTGGTTGTAAAATAGGTATCAGAAACACATTTTCAATAGCTAAGGGAAGAATAGTTATATAAATAGTAAAAGAGAAAAGAATTTATGGCAACTTATAAACAGGTAAATAAAAACACTAATATAGTTTCGGTCGGTAGAACTGCACCAGTTCCTAGAGGTCAGCAATCCAGTCAGAATTCACTTCCAGTTGTTCTTGCTAGTGATGCATCTGCTATTCCAGTTGTTGAACAAAATAAAGTTGCATCAGAAGTTGCGCTATCTCTTTTAGGTATTCCTCGTTCAGAAGTTGCATTAGGTATTTTTGCCGATGTTAATACTTATGATGTTAATCCGTCAGAGTGGTCAATAGAACCTGCGGATAGACGTTCATTTACTGGTACAGATTTTACAGCTTCTGGTATTAGAAAATTTACATATGAAGGTTATAGTAGTAATTCATATAACTGGGGTTTAACTCATGTGCCTGAAGAGGCAGGAGCAATGATTGAAGCTCCGGCTGGAGAAACAACTGTTCTTACTTCAAAAAGATTTTTTAGATATCAGCCAGGTCGTGTATCATCTGCAACATTTGGTGTTAAAGCATCAAGTCTTAAAGATGCATTACCAGATCGTACTTGTAGAAATCCTGCAATCAGAAAATATGGAATTTATGATAAGTTTGATGGTTATTATTGGGAAACCCGTGAAACTGGAAGAGGTGATCAATTTTCAGTAACAAGAAGAACACAATCAATTATTGATTTTAGATTTAGTTATAAAGATTTTGGAACTCAAACAATATCCACTCAAACAACAGATTATGGAATTGTAGGAAAGGGCAAAGAAAGTAATGAAGTTCGTGAATCTATAATGAATTCACCAATTGCTACTCAAGCTGACATAACAACCGCTTCTAGTCTTATCACCTTAGCTAATGTATTTTACTACGGTGATTCTCCTGCTGCGCTAGGAAGACACTTTAAAGATGGGGTAATACCAAAAGTTGGTATGACCGTAAGAAACATTACAATTGGTGCTTCAACTGATCCTCAGCCTGCAGGATATTTGGCTGATACCGATAATTCTCCGCTATTCCGAGAAAGTACAATTGTAACTGCTGTTGTTAGAAATGGAAATGATTTACAAATTACATTGAATAACAATACTATTGATGGTGCAATTTCAGAAATTGCTGCAGGTGGTACTGCTATAAATCCTGCGGATTCAACCAGTGATACTATTACAGGTACAGGAAATGGTCGACTAGATAGTCCATTTGGACCACCCCGAAAATTAAAATTTTCTTTTTCTGGTGAGAATGTTATTGTTAGAGATAATCTTCCATTAGTACAAGCTGGAATCTATGACCCATCACTCTTAAATGATAGAACTGAATACGTAATTGAATCTGCAACAACTGATGGAGTTGTAACATTTCCTAAACCTTCATCTGCATCTGGTTTAACTGGAGCTGATATTGAAAAGGAAGGCATGATTAAATATGATGATTCACCTGGTGGATTATATGTGGCTAATGTATTTAAATTTGGTCAGATAGTAGAATATACAACCGATGCAACGAATATTAGTGATGCAAATGGTGGTTCTTTTTTAAATAGTCAAGTTGGCGGAGTAAAAAATATCTTCTTTATTAACGCAATCGATACATATAATAATAGTATTGAATTAAAGAATATTGCAGTTAGAGGTTCTACTGCATCAGGTGGAGTTGACTCTCCTACTAATGTAACATTTAATACAGATTCTGTAGCTAACTTTACAACTGGAGGTATTACTACAAAACATTTTATAAAAACACCAGTACCATTCTTATTTCCTGAGGTTGAATATGATGAAGCAGATGGTTTAAATATGAGTGATGTTATGTTCCCATACACAAGATCATTTTCAGTATTTAGCACTGATGCTACTAAGCCACAACAAGATGTAATTGGCAACCACCATAGAAGTGGGAATGCTACAAATGAAGCTTATGGGCCAGGATGTTTACAAACAGTCTTAGCCGATAGCCAAGGGAATAAAGATAATAGTTTAGTTGAAACTTATAAGTCAGAGATTAATGATCTTAATTCTGGTCTATCTTGCTGCCACATGAAAGGTGGAAGAACATATAAGGCAACTGAAAATTCAACTAATACATCAACTGGTACTGTGAGAAAAGAAATTCACAGAAAATGTTCAGGTTGGAGATATTGGATTGATGATAATGTTAACCCTGAATATTGGGGAGTTTACGAATATAAAGTACCTCGTTCAAGATTTTCTTTTGAAAGTTTAAATGGTAATACAGATGAAGCTCAATTATATTCAGATGTTGTTAAAGATGGCGGATTGACAAGATACCCAGGCCAAACAACAATCGCAACCGAAAAGAAAAGAAGTTCAGTTTGGGATATTGATTTTTCTAATGTCATAATGAAAAAAATCGAGTTCTCTTGGTATGGTGCTGTCGGAGCTTTATTCTTAGCATATGTACCAACAGGAACAGGAGAAGCCCGATGGGTTCGAGTTCATCATTTAAGATGTTCGAATCAATTAAAGACTGCTTCACTTGGTAATGCCACTTTACCATTAACATACACCGTATATGGTGGAGGTGTTCCAAAACAATACGGAAGAAGTACGTTCCAATCAACCTCATATGCATCAGGTCTTTCCGTTTCAGAATTTATAACTAAGTATGGTTCATCATATTATATTGATGGTGGAGATAGAGGTACAGTTAGATTGTTTAATTATGCAAAACCTTCTGCATCAAAAATTTCATCATCAAGACTTTCAGATGAAATAATCGTCTCGACTGCTCTCGGAGGTGCAGATGCATCTAGTGAAGTAACGCTAGGTACAACTTCTACAAATACTGTCCGATTTAAAGGAACTAGAAATCGAGAAGACATATATGTTGGCTCAACTGTTACATTTGGTACTGGTACAAATCTTCCTCAAGCTCAAGTAATTCATGTTGAAAGGCAAGGCAAATTTAATTCACCAGATGCGGCTACTAATTCACCAAATACATTTACTATAAGATTAGACAGAGCTCTAGTAATCAATAGTCCTGCCACTTTCCTTTTAGATGCTCCTTATACTTTATTTGGTATCACTTCAAAAACTAATATTCAATCTTCACAAGACTTTTTAGTAAGAAATCGAGTTCAGGTATATCCTACAAAATTGTCTGTTGGTCAACAAACCGGAGGTTCAGTAGGACAAAAAGAACCAGTATCTTTATCATTAACTAAGAATGCTATATTCCAAGATAATGCAATTTATAAAGCTTTTAGTAGTGACAATGATAAAGCCCATAAACAAGTTCGATTTGTTGGAACTACAGATGCAGCATTAGAATTATCAGGGTCAGGCTTACCAACTAGATTATCTAAATCAGGTTCTGGTGGAGGTAATGTTTCACCAAACCCAATTGCTCCTGTTGCTGCAGGTCTTGATTCCGGTGGAGGCACATCCGCTGGACCATATTATACTGATGGCCAAATAGGAGATAAGATTTACGGGTGGGCTCGAGTTACCGATAATGTAAATGAATTTTCATTATTTGGAAGACTAGAGGTAGTAGGAATATCCGCATCACCTGGATTTGAATGGGACTTTATACCAGAAGATAGCTTTACTGGAACTGTTAGATTTGTAAATCGATCCTTATTTACTCATGCATATCAATATTATAATGAATTAGGTGGTTTTAATACTGGTACCGGTAGCACTATTGGTAGGATTGCTGATGAGGCTTCTATGAATAATGCATCATCAACTTCTACAATTGAAAGATTAAGTTCAATAACTGTGAATAATGAAACTAGAAGACCAATACCAGGAACAGGTACTAAAGTAGCAACTTTCTTCTTACAGGACGGAAGTGACTATTTTGACCTACAACCATACTTCGATTATAATAAGGACTATATATCTTTTCCTTTAACAAACGTACCGGACAACTTATTTATAGGGGCAACCATTAATACATCACCTAATGTATACCTTGATGGTGAAACTTCTAGTCCTAGTGTCGCGGTAAGTTTGACTTGGGAAGAGCAATAGTGATATGATATGGCACAATACATTTTTACACCCATTACAGATATTCTTTCAAAGGAGACCGATGGTCTTTATGGGAATAAGTTATATTTTCAGCTTGTAGCAAATAATTATAATTACTCTCCATTTGCTGAAGATAATTATATTTCAACTAACTTTTTATCTGTAGTTAAACCTGGTCAATATGTCTACCCGTTAACTCGGGCGGGGTCTATTGCATCAATTCCTAATTCTGATACTTCAGAAAGACTTTATCCTCTAGATAATTTAAAAACAGTTAAAGTTACAGATGTAATAGAAACAAACGGATTTGCAGAAGTAACGTTATCAAGTCCTCTTCAAGCTCCAGTTTTAGGTAACACTGGTGTTAATGCGCAATATGATTACTTTTTATTCGATACGTTTTTTAATAAAACAAATCAAGCTAAGATAGGAATAGATAGAAAGCCTGCACAACAAGTAGAAACTTTAGTTTCATTATATGATCAAACCACAAGTTCACTTTTAGTTGACCAAGCAACTAATCCTTTATTTACAACCGATAAAACTTTTTTTGATGAGGCCCTTAAAACAATTAATGCCACATCCGTAGTTGTAAATAATCCGCCTTCAGACTCAATTAAAGTTGAAGAATTATTTCCAACGTCTTCTGAAGTTGCATCATCTCTTTTAGGAGTACCTAGAGGTGAAGAGCAACTTTCGTTATTTTCTGACGTTTCTACTTTAGGGCTTGATAGTCAAACCTGGGAATCCTTTTCTTATCGAGGAAGTGATCGAGCTACTCAACGAGAGTGGGAAGAAAGAGCCACAACACAAAAAGAAGGCAATAGATATAATGGCAAAATTATAGAAAATATTGCAGAGCAGGCAATCGAATTATCGTCTAATCCTGTACCTTATGGATATCCGTTTCCAGCTATTGACACGAGATATCATAGAGGCCTCGATGGTCCGCGGGCGCCCTTTGGTGAATTTCAAAAATATAAGAATTTTATTATATTAGGAAATATGCTATTCTTACACTTTAAAGGCACCGGAAAAGAAACCGCATATCTTGACCCGAATCATGTAAGGTGGGGAAGAATTGGAGGTTATAATTTTATTAATGGACAGCTAGAACAAAATTATGAATTTCACCAATTCGGAAATAATATATCTGAAGAAGTAGCTTTCCTTTACATTGATACTTGGACAAGAACCTGGATTGATATCAAAAATGAAGTGGGTATTGTTGATACAAGTTTTATTAATAATATAATATTAAATAGTTTTAATAATTATCCATTGCGTGAAGCATTGAAGGCGGAATATTTAACACTTAATAGAAATAATAATTCTATTACTCAAGCAGAGGCCAACACTAATGCAACTGCAGCAAATACAATTTTAACAAATCATTTTAGCTCAGGCTCAGAGCCTCTAGTATTTACAGAAGCTTCTTCTAATGGAACAATGCCAGGGTATTCACTTGGGACAGAATATGAACAAGTAGTATTACAATCTAAAGAAGTTTATAGATATCAGCCGGGAAGAATATCAGGTTTTACTTTTGGTAGTAGAACCAACATTGCCAGTGGAAGTGGATTAAATTATGCTGAATGGGGATGCGTAAATGAAACCGATGAATATTTATTCAGATTATCAGAGGGTAAAATTAATATAGTTAGAAGATCAACTGTTAAACTTTCAGATGAATCTCTTGCTCGCTCTGGTGGTTTATTTCCACACGACCAAAAAGAATTTGAAAATTCTAAACCTTTATATGGTGGTAAAGTTAGACCAAAATTTTATGAAACTATTATAAATCAAAGTCAATTTAATGGTGACCCATTAGATGGCTCTGGTTTATCGAATTATAAACTTGACCCTCAAACTGTTACTATGTGGAAAATAGAATTTTCATGGTATGGTGCTATTGGGGTTCAATTTTATGCATATGTACCAACAGGAACAGGAGAAGCTAGGTGGGTAAAACTTCATAGAATTATAATTGAAAATTTATTAGGTCGTGCTAATCTTGAAGACCCTTATTTTAGAATGAGATATAATTTAGTTATTGGAAATAAAACAATAACAACCGAACCTCAGTTTGTTTATAAATATGGTTCTTCAGTTTATGTTGATGGTGGAGATGAAGGTACCAAAACACAAACTTCATTTAAGTCTGCTTTAAAAGTTGTACCTGAGGATTCTGATATTCCCGGCGACATGGCACCTGGCGATAAATTTTTACCAATGTTGGGATTAAGAAATCGAACTCAAATTAAAAATAGAGATGGTATTGCAAGACCCAGTAGAATAATAGCAATACCTGAAACTCTTAATGTTACATGTGATCAGTTAATAGAAGTTGATATAGTAGAAACCACTGGAGGGCCCGATGGTTTTGGATTTGTTTATGAAAATGGTTTACGTTGGAATCCCAATGCTAGCCCAGCCTTAAAGACTATTAACAATTCTCCGGCATATTCTAATTTTCCTACAGGTACAACCAATCAAACAAATGAAGGTGGAGCAGATTTATCACCTTATTCATCTCAACTTTTTGATTTTGTATTTACACCTGATACTCTTGGAAAGGTTTATAAATTATCATTGGTTAAACCTGGTCATATTAATGCTAGTCCAACTGCAAGAACTAAAAGTGGTGTAATACCAGAATTTCCAAGAACATTTCAAAAGTTATCTTCCGCGGATACTCCATTAATGATTGATTCTTCATTTGATGATGCTAAAATTTTTGTTCCTGGTTTAAATAATTGTTATATTGATTGGGATGCAACTATAAGTGATAGTACCATAACTAAGTATAGTGGCTCTTCCGCAGGTACTAGACCCGGCACTGATAATTTAGTAGGTGAAATTAGATTTAAACAAATTAATCGACATACTAGTATGTCGGATATTCAGCAATCGAGAATTGATGGTACTTCTATTACTAATTATAATTATAGAAAAAATTCAGTCAATGCTTCTAAACCACTTTTTACAATTCCAAAATCAGGCGCTTACTTTAGGTCAGGCAATCAAAATACTGCGTCTGGTTGGAACAATAAATTTTCTTTAGCCAATCCCAAATTCCCTGATTATAAAAGCAGATTAGCAAGGCCACCTTATAATGATTCACCATCAAGAACTCTAGTAAATCAATTTACTTATGATTTTGGACAAATATATTCTGCAGGTAACTCACCATTTAAAGGTCTTGTAGGACCTAACAATTTTGAAATTACTGACCCTTCATCGGTTTTCTTTCCATATAGATTTTTTGGAAATGGTGCAGAAAAGGATTATTATATTTTAAAAACAGCTTTTCAGTCATACGATTTAGGAGTAGGACAATCTGATTTTTGTGTACCATATTCTTATGGGTTTGCTATGACCAAATTGCAAAAATGGAATCAAGCTACTGCCACTACTGATGAATCATTTAGTGGAGAAAGTGTTACAATGAGATTTTTAAACCCTCATGCTGGAGGAGTAGGAATAATCAAAAATCCATTTACTGGCGGTGGAATTGCTGAGGGAAAGTATCCAGAGTTTAGAATTGGATTTACTAACAGAGTTCCTGCTTTAAAAAATATGGATGGCTCTAGTGTTACTATAGGTAGTGGCAATAATATGAAATGGAATGGTAAGTTTGAATCTCCTGGCGGAGAAGGTATACTTGATGATAAAGATTTTATTTATGCTGACTATACAGCAAAGTCAAGAAATTTTAGCAAGACAGTTGGAGAATTTGAAAGAGGTGAATTCTCATTTACTAATGCAAAAAGAATGCAAAATGATTATCGATTAAGAGGTATATTAGATGAAGGTAAAAGAGATAGTTCAGGCAATGCATTAGATTATCATATAGGTGGAATGCCTTCTTATGTTAGATTAGAAGTAGCTAAAGATTATACAGAATATCTTTCAATAGATTATGTAAGTGGTTTTAGTAATATTATTTCTACTTATAACGGTAGCGGATCATTTACTACTTATACTTCAGACCAAAGAATTCTTTTTCCTGAGTACCCAGATGCATATCTTGATGGGGCTTATCAGCGAGCTGATTTTGATGGAGAACTTTCAACACAATCGGCTGATGATCAGTATTTAATATTAAGAGACTATGACAAAAGTTTTAGTCGAGCTCTAAAACAGGGTTTAGAAATTAAAGGAGGCGGAGTTACTATTCGAACTACAGCTGGAGGGGTACCTCAAATAACTAATATTAAGTTTGTATCGGCGCCGATTGAATTTAAATACTATACAGATTCTGCTGGTACTGGAATCAATGACCAAGGGGATAGCGGTATAACTCTTTCGAATTTTCAGTCTGCGTATTTGATTCAAATAGATGGTGATTTAGAATCTGCTTTAGGGGGAATTACTTTAGACAATAATAGTTCATTATTATTTAAAATCGTGAATTTATTTTTTCCTGATGGTATAGATGGTACTGAAGAAACTCAAGTTCAAAAAGTATTTGCAGACTCTTCTACTAATTTTTATCCAGTAGTAAAATTAAGAGAAGACGCTATTATTAATAATATAGATATTAAAGTTGAAAGACCAGCTGGCCCTCCAACTATTATAAGTCCAATTTGGAAACTATACGGGGCTATGGAAATTGCAAAACCTCTTGTTAGCAATTCTCCTGGGTTTGCAAGAATGAATAATTCTGATGATGCAGCCGATGGAGTAGCTTCTTCAATACCGCCTTCTTTCTTTTCAAAAAATAGATTAGACGGATTAGAATCAAATAGTAATACCAATAAGGTATTAAGAAAATCAGTATCTGATCCGCTTTTCGTAGCAAAATCAAATGATGCGATTGCTTATAAACGTTTTGTTGGTTCTGGTTCATCAATATATGATTATCGAGGAAGGCTTGCAGAAAATGCTAAAAAGATAACTTCTTATTATTTTGGTAGTGACACTGCTGGAAAATCGTTATCAAAAGAAATTGATTTAAGTGGGGCATTTGGAGAAGACAGAAATAAACTTCTACCTGATGTATTAGGAACTAAAGTAACTTTTATTCGAGCGCAAAAGGTCAACATTGAAGATACTGCAGAAACAGCAAATGTGCAACTATCGGTTAATGTTAGCCAGATATAAATAACGATATGGCGAATTTGATATATGGTATTAACGCAAGGCGTGGGTTAACTGAGATTAATCAGGTAGATAGAGCCTTAAGAACTCTGGGTCTAGACCCAGCAGACTTAAGTCATGTTGGAAATATATCTAATAAGATTACAAGATCACAATTTCATCACTTATCTTATTCTTCGGGTTCTCCTAAAAACCAATTTCCTGAAAATGCTATTCAGCGTATAAGTAAATATGGAGATGCTATTAGGGGCATTACAAATAAAATCGAAAATAAAGCCGGAGCAAGTATTAATAGTAGCACAGGATTAGATTCAACTTCCGTAAAAGGAAATATTGTTGTTAATGGCTCTATTGCTGCACCGGCAATTAGATATTTTTCTACCGATAATTTAAATAGTCAAACCGGAGTTTTTGACCCTTTAGATATATCAACATCACGTGTATCATCTTGGTCACGACAGGGCAATACTTTATCTTTTGGTGGGTCACTTAAAATAGATAATATTAGCCCAGCTGTTGGGCACAAACGAATTACTGCATTAGAAACCGAAATTGGAACATCATATCAAGTTGGATTACCGCCTAATACTCCAGGTATTTCTATCGGTAAAATTATAATTGATGCAAGAATGGGTAAAACCACAATTACTCCAAGAACCTTTAAAGCTGAACAAGCAACTCATAAGCTTAAACTAAAAATCAATGGTATAGATACTTATGTATATGCAATGAAAAATATTCCTTTAAGCTTTGAAGGAACTTTTGCTGGAAGTAGAAGTAAAGCAATAATGTCAGTGACTGCAACCGGAATTGCTACTGATTATAGAGTATTTCAAGGAACTAACTTTCAAAATATACCAACTAGCAATTCAGCTTTGAATTTTGAAGATACTTCTGAGGCTCGAAGAATTATTGAGGTTTATCAGGTACCTTCAAAAATTACGACAATAGTTGCAGAAAACTTGAAATTAGAAAACTTTCCGAATGCTGACTACACCAATTTGACTAGTTTAAAATTTAATGGTAATTTATTAACCTCTGTTCCAAATTTTACTCAATCCGCCCCAAACTTAACAACGCTTGAACTTAACAATAATAAATTTTATGAGTCACCGATTGGTAGTGATGCCGACTTAAACAGAATAAGTGCTACTACGCTATCGAGATTTCCGGCTGCTTTAACAACTTTAAAAATATCTCATGCTTTTGGTAGAGGACCAAATGCAGGGAGTCGAAGCGTAAATGCATCTTTTAAAGATAGATTTTTATCATTACACACATTTCATATTGGTGATAGCATAAATAGCGCTGCATTAAGCTCTCCGATGTTACCTGAAATTCCAACTAGTTGTAGAGAATATAAACATAATTATATGGACTTTTCTATGATACCTGGAGCCTCTCAATCTAAACAAATAAGATTAGGATTTGATGAAAACACAAGTGTTCATTCAATAATAGGCACACCCACTAAACCTGCGCAAATTAAAATTACAAGGTCGCAAAACCAATTTTGTGTTAACTTTTCTCCAAGAATGAGTAAAAGTAATTGTTCACCGGGTGCAGGGTATAATAATGGAACTCATACTTTTACTACCAAGGGATTAACTTATTCAGGAGCTTCATCTCCTCAAGGAATTGTTGATGGCAATCTTACATTAACGATTGCTAATAACAAAATTGAAGGAGCTACATTTGCACCAGTTATGACTCCTGCTGAGTTTAATTTAAAACCACAAACATTTCCCAAATACCCTAATGGTTTTCAAGAAACAAAAATACCTCATGTAAAAGATAGCGGATATTCTCCAATGGGATTTTATATAGATTGTGGTTTGTTTTCAAGTCCGTGCTCTAGAAAAACTTTTACTGGGGTTCATCAACATTATAGAGTATTTAGTTTAGACGATGGTTACATGAATCAATTTGCTCTTTCATCTGCAAATGGAACTAGAAATAGAAAAAAATACAATGTAGTAGATTTTTCTAATGTTGCAAGAGATACCTCTGATGTATATAAGAAAACTTCTGGTACTCAAGAACTAGAAGCTATTAGCTGTGGACATTCATATATGCCAATTCCTTTTTTAGTAGGAAATACTACATTTAACAGATTCGACTTAAATCATAATAGAATTCCTAATTATGATGACGTAACACATGATATTCGAAGAGCTAAGGTTAAACTAAAAACTCACCCGGGTCTTGATACACCATCAAAATATAATTTTGCTCAGATGTATACTTTATACGATAGCCCTCATAAAGATTCACCATCTGATGGTAGCAATGTAGCAGTCTCATCTTTAGGAGCTACTGGAATATATAAACTTTCTGGTTGTAGTGATTTATCATATATTAGTCTTCAGAGTGGTGAATTTTTTGGTACATTTCCAGCCTTTACTGGTAATGATAAACTTGAATATGCTTACTTTGGTAAGACTCGTTTTACTAGATTTGAGCCAGGCCCTGTTGATGGTTCACCAGTAAATATGAATATCAATCAATTTTTTGATTGTAGAAATAAATTAAAAGAATTTATTTTTACTAGAGGAAGCACCAAATCGATGGCTAACAGATATGGCTCTAATATTGGACCAACTAGAACTGTAAAAAAAGGTGGTAACACTTATACAGTTGCACAAGGGATTAGGTCTTTAGAAATGCAACGTATAAGGGCAGTAGATACTGCTCATACTAATATTACTGGAATAGAACCTGGTGATTTTCCTACCGATGTACTCGGTCCACAATTGGATAGATTTATATTAGCTACTCGAGAGCAAAATGATAATCGAGAATGGAGAAGTAGAATTCAAGAAGCATGGGGTTGGCCTGGTGATAACTCAACCAGATATAACGGAATTACTGGTCCTATACCTACATTCAAACTTGCTTCTGGTTTAACATATTTAAAATTATCAGGTAATAGTTTTGGTGGTCCTTACGCTATAGATAATTTTACAATAGGATACAATCCTAATCTAGAAGAATTACAAATAAGCAATAATGCAATAGGTGGTAATTTTAGTCTTCATAATTTATTAAATGAAACTGCTGGAACAACTAAAGGTTCGGATAAATTAAAAAAAGTAAAAGCAGACTGGAATATGATGAAAGGACTTACAGACCTTGGATATCAGAATGATGACCCAATGCCAGAATTTTTACAACTTAGTTTAGCAGATGCCTTTGATTGCCCATCTTTCTCTCGTCAAGGAACTGTTAATAGCGCTATTCCTTATGGAAAAGGTAGCCAACAATTAATGGAGCCTGGTTCGGCTAGTGGGTCATCTGACCGGTGGTTGCTTGATAGACGAAAAGATGGCACTGCATATAAATATGAGCAGGCTGTTCCTGAGTTATTTCAAAGATTTCCAAAGTTAAGACATTTGCAACTATCTAATTGGGATATGAAAGCATCCCGTGGTATATTTACCAGATTTGAGATGAGCGGAAATTATGATTATTTCTTTAACACTAATATCGGGTTTATTGATATAAGAGGTAATGGTTTTACTAAATCTGCAATTGTGGATTTAGCAGAAGCATTAAAAAGATATTGTCTTAATGAAAGAAATTATCGTTCACGAGTAACTGTTAAGTGTAATTGGCAAAGAGGATATGATAGTCCAAGTGGTTCTGATCCGTTGGCAGGAACCGGCGTACCGGGATTAGACGGAAATATGGATTTCAGATTAAGAGTTCCAGGTGATAATATTTTAACTTTTCACCCTGATTCTGTATATAGAAGTGGAGACCCAAGAACACACTTATATGATCTTCCTACTTTAGAACAAAATGATTTATTTGAAGAATTAAGACGAGACTATGATATTAAATTTGAAGGTGTACTACACTCTGTTGTACCACAAGCTCCACAGGCCCCAACCAATATTGACCTTAACATAACTGGTTATAGTGCTAATAAATTACACCCTGATAGACAAAGTGGTAATACATATAATTTATATGAAACTGGTGGAGGTAATAATACAACATTTAGTTCATCTCAATTAGATATGGAAATAAGTATAAGTGGTATTGATAGGGGAGCAACTACTAGTTTAAAGGTATTTAAAACAAATTGGCAAGGAATAAAAACAGAGCTGACTCAGTTTAGAACAGAACCTCAGCCAGGAGCTTATTTAGGAAACCCAACTGTATTTAATTATACAATGCCTATTATTGGAACGGGTGGTGATATTAATCGCTTATGGACTTTAGCTCCAAATAATTTATCAGATGCTTTACCTGAAGGTACAACCGATTTTTCACAACACTCGCAAACATTTACAATTTCAGTTGAAGTTTCGGGTGTAAGGCCAGGTGTAGCACAAACAGAAAAAACATTAACCTTTATTAATAATGCAGTGTCGGCTACATACCCAACAACCGATGGCACATCACATGTTTATGGTGAATGGAAAGATGAAAGTATAAGTTAAGTAAAATGGCAGAATTTGGATTCAGTAAAGCAGGTAACTTAGCAGAAGTTAAAGGCGGACAACGAGTTTTAGAAAAACTTACAAGTGGTTCGGCGGTGCCTTTTGGCTTTCCTGACTTTGGCGTCTTTGAAACAAATCAAAGATACACAACTGGGCAAAGGCTGGATTGGATTCCAAATAATTATAAGTTTAGTGTTCGAATAGACTCACCAAATATTGGTCCTAATAGTGCTATTATTGTTTTACAGAATATTAGTAACTCATCACCGGACCCTGTAATAGGTACTCGAAATTTATCAATAAGAAATGGTGATGCTATATTAAGTTCACCTGCATCGACCAAATCTGATAATCTTATTTTAAATGTTAATAGGTCAGATTTAACATCAGACACCGGTACAGTTTCATTAACTCGAGGTATGCAGAATCTTGAAGGTAGTGGTGCCGGATTTTATACCGGGGCTGACAATCCTGCAGGATATGTAGGAAATGGTTTAATCAATTCATTTTTAAATAATACACCCAATGAGATAGTTGTTGTTCAAAAGAAAAATAATGCAAATTATTCTCCAGCAACTGGTGAATGGACATTTGGTAGAGATTTACAATTTTGTTTTACTAAAGGTGATATTGTTACAGGAATAAATCAAAAGGGCAATTCAACTCCCTGTGATGTAATTAGTGAAATGCCAAATGGAGATGAATCAATGTATCCGTTAATAGTTGGAGATTATACGATTGATGACTTAGGAAGAACAAAATTTAAACTTTTACGCTCACAAAACTCTCCACTAAAAATCAATAGCGTACGTGTTCGAAGTTATTCTTTTACAATGGGTGATACAGGAGTATCTACAAGTGGAAGTGGAATAGAATATTCATTTACAATCAAAAGAGACGGAACATCTTATTCTATATCTGCAACTGCTAACGCTGGTGATAACTTTACAGCAACTGACACAATTACAATTTTAGGAACTCAACTTGGTGGAACAACACCTGCAAATGATTGTACTATTACAGTCGATTCTACATTTACTCATAGCGGAAGTAAAATTGGAGTTAATTTAACATCTGTTTCAGGTACACCTATTACAACAAACCATTACTCACCTAGTGCTAATACTCCAAATGAAATTGGATTAGATATTACTAAAGTGGTTAGCTTTACTAGAAAGTTACCAGTTCATGTGAAAGATTTACATGGTCTTGTACCTCCTTTATTTGAGTCACAAAGTGGACCACAATCTTTAATTGATATTCAAGATGCTTCAACAAATTTGCAGGGCTCTTATACGTCATTATATCCTTACTTTGAGGATTTAACAAAAATGTATAATTACGGGGCTGGGGGTTTAACAATTACAAGTAATGAAACAGAGGCCTTTTCAGTATATGATGAAGAATCGGGTAGCGGGGTAGTTCGAACACTTTCTCAAGCCATTGATGCTGTAAGAAGTAAAATGGAATTTATTCGTGATTTATCTAAAACAAGATTTACAACAGATAGCCCATTTCACAATAGAACAAGTAATGAGGTAATTATAGATGGTTCTTTGATAATTCAAGACCCTTCATTAGTAAATTCACCTGGAAGTTCAACCAAGCCAGGATATTCAGGTCATGCAGATTGCCCAGGTGGTTCTGCTGTTTATATTCAAGAAACTTCATCAACTGGTGTAGGTAAAGTTTATAATCGAGCCTTTTCTACATTTGATGGACCATGGGAAGCTGATGCAAGTGTAGGTAATAAAAAGATATTTACACATAATACACTTGCAGCTGATCGGGTTCGTCATTTAAATGTAGAAGCATTAGCATTTGAAGACAGAGTAGTATTAAGAGATTACGCAGATATTCATATAACAGATGCAGATACAAGTACGGTTGGAAATAATAGTGGAATAACATTGCCTTCTGGTGTAGCTGGAAGAACTTCTACAAAAACAGTATTTGGAATACCAGTCAATATGCCTGCTGGAGCATCAACTGCATTAAACTCTTCACCAGGAAGTAGAGGGTTCGAAGAAAAGATGCCAATTGAAGTTGATGAAATGGATATCTCAACAGGAGAAATAAATACTGTAACCTATTATCTACTTTTACGTAGAAAACCTATTAACTAGGATAAATACTTTTATGGCATACGGAAAAGCATTTAGAACAGAGGGATTAAGATTATCTCAAGTATTTGGTGAAGTTCCAAATAAAACTAAAGGAATGTCTAACATTCTTTCTGCAGCTTCTACCTCTAAAGATTATTTGTATGAAGATATTTCAATTTTAAATGGAATTGCAACTTATGGTCTTGCCGCAAGTAATAATCAAGTAAGCTATAATTCAATTAGGGAAGAAAACAGACTAAGTGGAATTGAATTAGAAAATACTTACTTAGTGCAATTAAGTCAAGGTATATATCAGAAAGCACAACCGATTCAAACAATAAATAATCAGTTAGCCACATTAGACGTTGAATTGGGTGAAGAACTTCTAGGAGGTGGTGGTGATGGTTTACTTGCAGAGTATTATGGTTGGAAAGATGTATATGGAAATAATCAAGACATTCAAGCCGAATCGGGTGGAACTTATGTAGAAAATCAAGGGGCGGGTCTTACTATACCATATTTTTCTCCTAATACTGCAGTTGTGCCATCTGATTCAGAAGCATTCTTTGATTTTGGACCTTCATTTTTAGCAGGAAAAGAACCCAATTATAAAGAAAAAATATGGGATAGCGGAATTTTTAAATATGAAAATGGAAACTTTCACCCGTCAGTAAATAGTGATAGTGGTGAGGGTATTATAAAATTTTCAGGTTATTTTAATACTGGGTTTGGTAATTACGGAGATGCTCGATCTGGTAATACTAATGAATTTCATATTGATAGATTTATTATTACTCAACAATCAAATAGATTTGGAGATGAAACAGATTTAGCAGGAAGAACATCTGTACCTGTAATCATTAAATTATGGGAAGTAAATCAAAAAACCGGAGAAAGAACTTCTAGTGATGACTCTCCTATTGCAATAGGCCGATATGCCCCTGGCCAAAATTCACCTGAGTTTGATTCACCAGAAGGTCAGAACCCCCCTATGTATTACTTTACTTCTAACGTTGCTGGTGGTATCAATAATAATTTAATTAGACCTGATGACTATCCTAGTAAGGATGTAACTCAAATGGACGAAGTGGGTAGCGGATTTGTTGTAATGCCTATTACCGATAGTTCTCCAAAGCATGAAGAAAATACCGGAGTTGCTAGAAATAAATATTCGCAAATATTTAAAAATGATACTTTTTATTCAATGGAAATGTATTTTATATTGGCTCCTAGAAATACTACAATTTTAAAGCCTGAAATATTTATTGAAGGTTATGATTATTATAATCGTCAGGCAAAGGTACTTCAAAAAAGAAATTTCTTTTCTTCTAACCCTCTTGCACCCGGTAGAATTAAAGGAAAGATAAATGATATTCTTTTGCAAACTATTGATAAGAGTGGAACACGAGTAAGTGGATTATCAAAACGTATTGGATTGACTGACTCAAATTCAACACCTAATTTTAAGACACATTATAATTCGATTGGTTATGAGTCGCCATTATTAGGAGCCTATAGTAGAATTTTCTCTGATTCCAAAATTCAAGTTAATTATAAAGCTCCACATAATTGGCCACAAATAGCTCGAGCTCGATGGGTTGCAAGAAATTTTGCAACTCAAAGAGATCAACCACCAACTACAGATAACCCAGGAAAGTTTCATTATACAGTTTATAATATGAGCAAAGGGGGAAATGCTTCTTTCGGAAAAGCAAGTGACGGAACATTAGTAAATAACGAGAGAGTAAGAACAGGAAATCTTATAATCGATGCTAACTCTCCAAAACCAAAAAGAAATTCATCAGATCACTTAGGCTCGGTTTTTGCCCCCTTTACTTATATCGATCACATGATTGATAATTATAATGAAGAACCTGTATATTTATCTAAGCCAGTTACTTCTTTAAAAACTCATGAAAGTGGGCTTACTACATGTCAGGCAGTTGACCACCGAGGATTAAAAGGTTATGGTTGTGGCCGAATAGAACTTGTACCTAATGCCGGAGCCGATGGTGGATTAGGAATGGCATTAGTTGCACCACCTTATGGTACTAATACATCGAACCGAAACATGAATTGTCCACGAACATTCTATGATGGTGAACCATTATCAATAGGTGATATAATTATTTTTGAAGATTATAATGATACTCCATTTATAAAAGTACACGATGTTTCACCACAAGGCGCATTCTTTACATGTTTAGCAAGTACATCATATCCATCGGTTAGTGGTGACCCAACAACCATTAATAATAAAGTTATTGCTGGAGGCCATACTAATGCTGGACTAATAACTAAAAAATTAAGACCAGATTCTGGTAATGGAAGAAATTTCTTTATATACCGACATAAAGGATTAGTTGATGAATCACTAGATGGTTTTTGTACATTAGATTCTACATCTCAAAGAGTTATTGAAGGCATTGCTATTTCTGATGCAACTACATCTACAAATAAAATAATACTTGATAGAAAGAAACTTTTAACTTATGATGGTCAATTAATGCGTGAACCATCATCAGTCGGAAATCCATATTCGGCTTCTGCACCAGGTATATTGGGATTATTTGCAGATTATAATGGTGACACTGTACCTAATGAATCTATTATTAATAAAGTATTTGATTTAAAACTTCCAAGAACAATTACGATTAATAGTTTAACACACAATTTAGATCAATATTCATATTTATCACCAACTGGCCATGAATGGTTTTATGCTGGAAGTGGTTCCATATATGGTAATAAGGCTACTGGTGATTTCTTCTATAGTAAAGACGGTTTAAATAATTCACCTGATCGACTAATTTATAATAATACGCAAAATAGGTGGGAATACATTGAAGGTGGAGCCTTAGTTGCTCATTATGATACGGGAAGTAAAAAGGTTCTGCCTGATACTGGTAATACAACTGTTAGTGATAATACATATGCTTTAACATATACATCTACAAGTTCACCAAATGCTGGAGTTGAAATCCATTTATATAATTCAGATAAAACTATTCAAAATTTAGTTTCAGATATTAAAACAGGATTTGGAGTAACAATTACGGATACTGCTTTTGGGGCTCAAAAGAGATATCAATGTTTTCCACCAACAAATACTGCTCCTCCGTTCTTAGCAACAACAACCGGGTTGGCATCAAGACCTGGAGGAGAAACTGGTTTATTTACCGATAGCCGAGGAAGCATAGAAGTATCTCTTTCTTCACCTCGAGCAGGAGCTACAGGAACAGGAGTAGGAGCAAATGATTCTCCATGTACTATTACATGTAGTCAGATAAAATTAGAAGGTGGATTTGGAAATAATAGTCCAGGTATTAATTCTTCACCGGGTACATCAAACGGAGAATTGATTGTAGCTGCAGCAACATCTTTTGCTAGACCTAATAAACTATTTCAACCTGGAGGTGTTATTGAATTAGCGTCTAACACTCCACATTATAATAAAAGAATTGAGTTTAATTATATAACCCCAAATGGAGACACTGTTGAGTACTTCTTATTAGGTACAACAGACCCAACGATATAAATAGAGATAATTATGGCGACTTATTCAAATATTTTTATAGACCAAGGGTCAACATTTACTTTTACCGTCGATTTAAATGAAGCCACCAGTGGTTCTGACGCAAACTTAACGGATTTTGTTGGGGTAGGAAGAATCAAAAAGACATATGGTTCTTCTAATTCACCAGGAGCTTTTAATAGTCCTAAAGTTGATACTAGGTTTTCAATTGTAGGAGATGTTTCAGGGGCATCAACATTTAATTCATCTGATAAAGGAATTGTTGTTTCATTAACTGCCGCACAGACATCGGCAATAAAAGCTGGTAGATATGTTTATGATATAGAAATCAGAAAAGCATCAACTAGCGAAGTCAATAGAGTATTAGAAGGTCAAGTTGAAATTACACCAAGAGTAACATTATCAACGGAGACCTAATCTATGTCTATTAAAGCATCAATACGTTCAGCTGGTACAAAAGTTACAGCAAACACTGTCGGAATCATTCCTGTTCTTAATGGAGATACAACTCTTAATGGTGCATTGTCAATTAATGGTGACCTAACAGTTAGTGGTTCTTTCGGTGGAGGTTCTATAAGTGGAGCAAGTACTTTTGATAATACGCCTTCTTTACCAGGTATTAATTTAACATCTAATACTCCAGCACTTTTAAGAGAGATAGGATTGGGTAACTCACCAACATCACTTACAAGTACAAATATATCAGCAACTATAGAAAGTAACAATGCTACTCATAAAATGGGTGTACTTAAAGTTAGAAACTCTTCTGACGATGGCGGAGGTGGTTTAGTATATGACAATATTCTTGATTTAGATTATAATTCTTTAGATGTAGGTACTAATAGTGTTGGCGGTGGAACATATGGAGCTTTTACTTATAACTTCTATGGTTCAGATAATAGCTTTAATATACTTAACCGAGGTTCAGGTGATACTGCAAAACTAACAGTTGGAATAGGTGATGGGGCTAATAAACTTCTTGTAAGTGGATTACAAAATTCAGAGATTAGACTATCTGGCCATGGTGGTACAAGTGACGCGACATTTGTAGCAAAAAGTACTGATGATACGTCTGGTTACCAATTAATAGCAGGTGGACATCTTACAATATCAGGTGCACCTGCAGATGGCGGAACTGGTGAACGTGTTACATTTTCTTCTTCCCATACCGCAGGATTTCATTTTGATCAAGGTATTACTACAACAGGGCTTATAAAAACTACTTCTACCGCCGATGCGGCTTCTCCTAATGACGATGCTGCATCGATTAGAACTTCAGGTGGAGCCGCAATCGCAAAGGTTTTACGCGTTGGAAATCATATGTTTGTAAATGGAGCTATTTCCTCAGAAACATCGGGCCCGATGTTAATTTTGCAAGACACAACCAGTGAGAGCGACTTGCAAGTAACTACTATATTTAATTCTGGTGGTGAAACTTATATACAAGCTAGAAATGATACAGCAAATGGCATTATAAATTTTAGACAAAATAATGGCACCACTGTAACAACTCCAATGCGAATCAATGCCACCGGTAATATTGAATTAAGTGGAAATATTGCAATAGGTGGAAATGCCACAATAACTGGTGACCTAACTGTCAATGGAACGACTACAACAATTAATACAACCAATTTAGATGTAACTGATAATATTATTGGATTAAATAATGGATTGACTGTCGATAATACAAATGACTCAGGTATTATAATTGAAAGAGGAGATTCTTTAGATAATGCAGCAATAATTTGGGACGAGTCAATCGACAAATTTGTATTAGGTACAACTACATCAGACGCAAGTTCAATTGGTAATATCACAATAACACCTGGTGATTTGGAAGTTAACACAGCTAAACTTTCTAGTGGTGTATTGACTTTAACAGATGTTAGTCAAAGCTCAGACAAAACAATTACTGCAACTGGTAATGATCTTACATTTGCAAATGTACATGGTATATTTGAAAACTCTATAGGTTTAAGAAATGAAAGAGGAAGTGTTCTTGGAATGGAAGCCGCAAGCGGGTCTTCTGATTTAAAAATATCATCACAAGCTGATATTCATTTATCTCCTACTGGTGGTGACGTTAAAGTAACTGGTAATCTTTCAGTAGTAAAACCTGGACTTGATGGCGCAACACCTGCAAATATTACAGGAGTACTTCAATCGAATAATAATAGATCGGTTGTCATAGGTGAATTGGCGGCGCCTAGTGAAACCGCGCCAAATACAGAGGCTGACCCAGTAGTATATCGTGAAAACATTGCTATTGGCTATCAGGCTTTAAACGCTACATCATCCGGTACGAATAATGTAGCAATTGGAACTGACACACTTAAATCAGTATCTACAGGTAAAAATAATATTGCCATAGGTAAAAGGGCTTTAGAAACCGTTAATTCAGATCGTAATATTGCGTTAGGTTTTAATTGTTTAAATGTTGCTAATGTAAGTACTGATAATATTGTTATAGGCGTTACAAATCTTCAAAATACAACTGCTGGGTCTATTCAAGGTAACACTATCATTGGTAGAAATGCTGGTAACGCGTCTAACGTTGGAACCGGCAACTTTCACGATAATGTTATATTAGGTAGAGCCGCCTTTAATAGTACAACTGCAAGTAAGGTTGAAGATTGCATATTCATAGGTGATAAAGCAGGCAAATCTTTAAAAGGAATAGGTGATAATGATATAGGTATAGGAAGAAACGCGTTTTTTGGTTCTAATTTAGGTTTTACTAGTGGTGGAAATAATATAGCAATAGGACAAAATACTCAATCAAACTCAACTACATTTACTCGAATTGCAACTGCTAAAGTTAATGGCGCTACTTCAAGTTCAACCACATTAGTAGTTGATAACAACTCTGGAAATGGTCTTATCGACGTGGGTATGGTAGTAGCTGGTACGGGTATTTCAGGGACACCTACGGTAATAACAGTAACAGACCAGAATAATTTAGTATTAAGTTCAGCACAAACTTTAAGTGATAATGTTGATTTAACTTTTACAACAACAGAATCTATAACGGGCTCTATAAAAATAGGTGCAGATGGTGGTAAAGCCGGTAGTCATTCAGTAAATATATCTACAGTTGACACTAGTATTCCAGGCGCAGGAGGAGTGACGGGCAACAACCGTGAAGTCAATGATATAACTGGTTCACATAGTGGTTTAATAGCAGGATATGCTAACACCATAGCGGCTGAAACTGCATTTATAGGAGCTGGCCATGATAATACTATTGCTACTTCAGCAACAGGGGCGGCAATACTTGGTGGTTTTGATAATGAAATAACAGGAGTAGGTTCTGCTGGAATGGCTTTAGGTTCTAACTTAAAGGTACAGGGAGCCAATCAAGTGGTTGTGGGTAGGTTTAATGTTGGTAATAATAATAGTAAATTTATAGTAGGAAGTGGTTTTTCTAATGCAAATAGAATAAATGCCTTCGAAGTAAAAAACAATCATCAGATAAAACTTGGTAAATACGGGGTACCGGGTGCATCCGCTAATTTTAAATATGATGGAAATAGAAACTTTAATATTTTAGCAGTTGGAGGAGCAAATAATGTTGTTGAGATACCACTACATGATGACAAACTTGATTCTCAATACTTAAACGCTCAGGGATTTACAGTATCTACCTCATCTGTTACGTTTCTTCCTATAAATGTAGAGAAAATAGTGGTTCTCAGTTGGACCGGTAGTACCGGTACAGCTCAGGTTAGCTTACCTGAATCTTCCAATCATGCACAGAAAACAATAAGAATTATAACAAATGGAACGATACCAGATGACGGAATTGTCCATATTAGGCCTGGCACTGGGTCAGGTGACACATTCGAGGGATCAACAACCTCTGGTATAAAACTAAGAGGAAAATATCAATCTGCGATGGTTTGGTCAGACGGAGCAGGTAGCTGGTCTAATATTGGATTAGACTCAACAGCAGTTAAATTTGATGAAGCAGATAATTCCCCTGTTACGAAGATCAGAAAAATGGATCAAAATACATATGATGGACTAGTAACTGCAGGTACCATAGATGATAATACACTTTATATAATAGTAGGATAGTAAGATGATTTTAGCGAATGCAGATGCCATAAAGGTTGGCGGCAACGACGCTGATAAAGTTTATTTTGGCAATAATTTAATTTTTACAAAAAGCTTTTTAGGAGAGTTTCCAACTGCAGCTGTCGCATACTCTTTGAGAAATTTAACCACTCAAACTCCAAATGTTATAAGAGTGCAAAAAACAGGTGGAGCAGAAAGAGATTTTACTGCTGCAGAGTTAACCGATGGAACTTTAGAATCGTGGGTAGGTAGTGGTAATGATGGATATTTGATAAAGTGGTATGATCAAAGTGGTAATGACAATCACGCGACTGCAGATAATGGTGGAGGTAGCGCATCAGCTGCTTTACATAGCAAAGTTGTTTCGAGTGGAACTTATCTAGGTAAAATTGAAATAACAAATGGAAATGGCCTAGCATTAACCACAACAGTGCCTGCTACGCCACCGATAAGTATTTTTGCTGTTTATGCCGGCCGAGGCAACATTGCAACCTCCTATGGGTATATGTTTTATCCGACAACCGCTGGTTCAAAAAATGATGGTACTGGTACAAAATATTATATGCGTAATGGTTCGAACTTGTTTTCTTCATACGATCACCCATCTGGTACAACCCCTGCCCCGAATGGGCCTACAACAGCAACTACCTGGATATTTAACGGAGCTACCAGCTCCATTATAGCGACTCGGTCATCAGATGCATTGACTTCAGGTGATAGTGGCGATGGAACAACAAGCGGAAACACTAATGCTGGAATTGGCTATGTTTTTGGAGATGGAGGACTAGAAAAGACCTTTCAAGATGCATTTGAAATAATTATTTATACATCTAATCAATTAAATGATAATGCTCAAATAAGAGGAAATCAAACAGCTTATTATTCAATAAGCTAAAGGATTTATAATTCAATAGTATTAACCTTATAAATAGAATAAAGGATTTAAATGGCAAAACCAACTAGCAGAACAACATTTATTGACCATTGCTTAAGAGCTCTAGGAGCCCCTGTAATTGAAATTAATGTTGATGATGAACAACTTGATGATAGAGTTGATGATGCTATTCAGTATTATCAAGAATATCATGGTGATGCTGTTGCTAGAAATTTAAGAAAACACCAAATAACTTCTACTGATATTACAAATGGGTATATAGATTTACCTACAACATTTTTATCAGTAAATAATATTTTAGATGTTCGAACAGATGGTTCTAGTAATGATATTTTTGCAATTGATTATCAATTACACCTTAATGATATTTTTGATTTGGGAGGTCCTTATGGTGGCGGATTAGTTAATTATGAAATGACCAAACAATATATGGCATTAATTAATAGAAATATTAATGGTGTGTTTGAAAAAATAGAATATCACCGACATAAAAACAGAATAACATTTTTTACTGATACTTTAAAAGAATTGACGTCAGGTAACTATATTGTATTTGATGGTTATGAAGTAATAGACCCAGATACTTTTACTGATGTTTGGAATGATATGTTTTTAAAGAAATATACGACTGCTTTATTTAAACGTCAGTGGGGCTTAAACTTAATGAAGTTTGATGGAATGCAACTTCCTGGCGGAGTTACATTAAACGGACGACAAATATTTGATGATGCAAAAGAAGAAATTGATAAACTTGAAGAGGAAATGCAACTTCGCCATGAACTTCCACCTCACTTTATCGTAGGTTAATATGTTATGCCAAGGAATACTTACTTTAGTCAAGGGACACAATCAGAACAAAACCTCTATGAAGATATAACCATAGAGGGTTTAAAGATTTATGGCCATGAGGCATATTATATTCCTCGTAAAATAGTTAATGAAGATTCTATTTTTAATGAAGACCAATTAAGCTCTTTTGGTTCTTCTTATATGATAGAAGCATATGTTGCTAATGTAGATGGCTATGAAGGTGAAGGTGACCTTCTTTCTAAATTTGGTTTAGAGATTAAAGATCAACTTACATTGGTAATTGCCAATCGTCGTTGGGAACAATTGGTTGGACGACACGTATCAGCCGATACAAATATCAATAGAGATGTTATAAGAAGACCAATGGAAGGCGACTTAATCTATCTTCCATTTGTTAAAGGCCTTTTTGAAATCCAATTTGTAGAAGCTGAAGACCCATTTTATCAATTACAAAACCTACCAACATTTCAATTAAAAGTTGAACTCTTCCAATATGGTGGAGAAGATATTGATACTGGAGTAGATATAATTGATACATATGAAACACAATTTGCAGAATCACAAAGACTTGCTCTTAAAGGGCCTACTAATGGTAAAGCATATCACATAGGTGAAGATATTAGTCAACTTATTGCTGGAATTGGTGGAAGTGGTACTCGAACAATATCTGGTGAAGTCAAGGAGTGGGATTCACCTAATAAAGTTTTAACAGTATATGGAATTAGTGGATTTGATAATTCACCTGAAATTACATTCACTGTTAATTCAAATGGAATAATAGGTGCTACATCTGGTGCATCTTATCTTTTAGATTCTCCTGGTACAAGTCTTAAACATGATATGGCACAAATGGAATCAGTTGACCCCGATTCTGATAACCAAGAATTTGAAACAATAGGAAATAACTTCATCGACTTTACGATGTCTAACCCATTCGGATTACCAAATGCTTAGCGGAATACCATTTTATAATCAGACCACTAAAAAGGCTGTTGCTGTTTTTGGAACGATATTTAATAATATCTATACTACAAAACCAAATAAAGCAAAGGAAAGGGTACCCATTGCTTATGGCCCCGCTCAGAAATTTATTACTAGATTAAATGACGCAGGTTCTGACACTGACAGAATTTCATTAAAAGTACCAAGAATGTCTTTTGAGATTTCATCAATATCACTTGATACTGAAAGAAATCTTAATAAAATGAATAAACATGTTTATGATAATGCAGGCAAATCTGTTTTTCAGGGTGTACCTTATACAATTGGATTTACGCTAAGTATTATTTCTAAAGACCAAGACTCTGCTTTACAAATAGTAGAACAAATTTTACCTACTTTCAGACCAGAATATACTCTTACAGTATATGATATGGAAAGACCTGGTATGTCTTCAGATGTTCCGGTTATTCTTACATCAGTGGCACCTGATGATACTTATGAAGGTAGTTATGAGGATTCTAGAGTTTTAACATATACTTTAGAATTTGAAATGAAGATTAAATATTATGGACAAGTAAATAGTAATGTTGGAATTATACGAACAGTCGAAACATATTTTCACGAGTCACCGGAAGGCAGAGCAGTTGCAACTGACCTATCACCATTATCAGGTGTAAAAGTCGAGATCAATTCACCTGCATCTTCGGTACCAGATTCTCCACTGAGTTTTACTGCTTCTACAACATTTGGATTTACTAATAAGATTATATAGGCAATTATTAACATGAGTGATAAAAAAGATAAGATGATGCAGGCTTTGGCGTCTCATCTACCTGCGATGCCTGAAAAGAAATTGGTGGCTAATCAAGATGACCTTGTTCACGATACAGAAACTGATGTAAAGTTTGCTCGAGATACGTTAAAAGATTTAATAGGTAAATCATCAGAAGCTCTTGAACATTTATCTGTAATAGCACAAGAAACAGAACATCCTCGAGCCTTTGAAGTTCTTTCAAATATGATAAAACAAACTGGTGATTTAACCTCTGAATTAATTAATGTTCAAAAGAAACGAAAAGAGATTACTCAAGAAAAAAATAAAGAAGCAAACAGAGTAACCAATAATGCAATTTTTATGGGGTCAACAACTGAATTACAAAAGCTTTTAAGAAAAGAGAAAGACATAATAGATGTCGAACAAAGCAACGGAGAATAAAGCTCAAGGTAAAACCTATATAGGTGGAGCTGGATATTTAGGAAATGCACTAGTTAAAAAAGATGGTGTACAAATCAACTATACCCGAGAAGAAGTTGAAGAATATGCTAAGTGTATGTCCGATGTAACTTATTTTTCTGAAAAATATATTAAAGTAATATCACTAGATGATGGTTTGGTTCCATTTAAACCTTATGCTTATCAAAGTAAAATGTTTAAACATTTTCAAGATAATAGATTTTCTATAGTTCTTGCGTGTCGTCAATCTGGTAAATCAATTAGTTCAATTGTTTATATTCTGTGGTATGCTATATTTAACCCCGAAAAGACTATTGCTATTCTTGCAAATAAAGGGGCCGTTGCGCGCGAGATGTTAGGAAGAATAACATTGGCTTTAGAAAATCTACCTCACTTTTTGCAACCAGGATGTAAAGAATTAAATAAAGGAACACTTACCTTTTCTAATAATTCTAAAATACTTGCATCTGCCACATCTACGAGTTCTATTCGTGGTCTTTCTGTTAATCTTCTATTCCTTGATGAGTTTGCTTTTGTTGAAAATGCAAATGAGTTCTATACTTCAACTTATCCTGTAATCACCGCAGGTAAAGACACCAAAGTAATAATTACTTCTACTGCAAATGGAGTGGGTAATCTATATTATAGATTATGGGAAGGAGCACGTGGAAAAAATAATGATTTTAAAGATTTCAGAGTCGATTGGTGGGATGTTCCTGGTCGAGACGAAGCTTGGAAAAAACAAACTATTGCAAATACTTCAGAACTTCAGTTCGAGCAAGAGTTTGGTAATAATTTTTTAGGGACAAGTACTACATTAATATCTGCCAATACTATTTTAGGATTAAAAGGACGTCAACCTTTAAAACAAAGAGATAATATTAAATATTTTGAATTGCCTCAAGAGGGGCATACTTATATAATGACAGTTGATGTTTCAAAAGGAAGAGGGCAAGACTATTCTACTTTTAATGTTATCGATATTCAAGATGGGCTATTTAAACAGGTATGTACTTTTAGAGATAATATTATCTCACCATTAATATTTCCTGATATAATTGTTAAGATTGCTACTGAATATAATAAAGCAATGATTGTAATAGAAAATAATGATATTGGTGCTGTTGTGTGTAATGCTATATATTATGAATTTGAATATGAACACTTATTTGTAGAATCAACTGTTAAAGCTGCTGGAGTTGGTGTAACTATGACTAAAAAAATTAAAAGAATTGGTTGTTCAAATCTAAAAGATTTAGTAGAATTTGGAAAATTACAAATACACGATTTAGAAACAATTAATGAAATCGCAACCTTTGAAGTTAGAGGTTCAAGTTATCAAGCTAGTGATGGTAACCATGATGATTTAGTAATGAACTTAGTACTCTTTGCATGGTTTGTTTCATCTGAAGCATTCGGACATTTATCTGATTTAGAATTAAAAAACATGTTATTTAATAGAACTATTCAAGAAATTGAAGAAGATTTACCTCCAGTTGGTGAATTAAGAGAAAAAAGATGCCATGGAAATACTTGGTGGGAAAGGGCAGCCGATGAAGCCCGAGCTTTTAATGATCTCTAAATAGCGCTATTTATAAATAGAGACGAAGTATTGAGAGAAAAATCTTATTATGTTTAAACTTATCATTAAAAATTAACTGAAAAGGAAACTATTATGGCATTCCAAGTATCTGCAGGGGTCGAAGTAAAAGAAATCGATCTCACAAACGTAGTCCCCGCAGTTTCTACCTCAATAGGTGGTTATGCAGGGCAGTTCAGATGGGGGCCTATTGAAGAAATAAAACTCATAGGTTCTGAAACTGAACTTGCAAACGAATTTGGTAAACCCGATGCATATCATGCTCGGTCGTTTTTTACAGCATCTTCGTTTTTAAAGTACGGATCCGCATTAAAGGTTGTTCGATCTACGGACGATGGCCAATTAAATGCGACCAACGTAAGTCCAGGTGGTAGAATTGTATCTATTGCTGTTGATGCTAGCCCAGTTTCGGGTAGTGTTCTCGGTAATATCAATTCTTCTACTAAATTAGGAAATAATAATTATACTATCAATTCAACAATAGGTAGCGGAGCAACCGTTAATCCTGTTTATGAAGTTGAAAGTGTCACAGTCGTATCGGGTGGTGCAAACTATTCGGATGACGATGAAGTAAGAGTCGACTTAGGAGGCGGAAAGGAATTAATCCTTGATGTTAACACAGTCGTCGGAGGCGTTGTCCAAGATGGCAACGAAACCATTAAAACTAATGTTGAGATTGAAACACCAACAGCATTTAGCAATCTAGTAACTAATGCAACAGCCGGTAATGGCTCTGATGGAGGTTCTGGTTCTGGTCTGATTGTTTCAGTAGTATATCAACTCAAATCATTAACAATAGTTAATGGTGGTTCTAATTATTCACCAAATGTTGATCTCACTGGAGCTCCTTATGGAGAATTCATTGGTGCACCAACAGGTGGAGTAAACGCATCACCAAAACTAGTAATATTTAAAGATGGAGTTGAAATCTATCCTAAAGAATCTGAAACAAAGGATAGCGCACTTAGCCCTTCAATTGCACCAGCAGGTTCTGCAACAGGTGTTCTAATCAAAAATGAAGACCATTTCGATTCACTCGGTGCTGGTCTAACAAATGCAGTCTATTCTAGATATGCAGGAGCCTTAGGTAATTCTACCAATGTATATGTTGTGTCAAATAGTAATGCTAATTCATTACAAATTGGTACAGGTACTACAGCTGGTACATTAGCAAATGCTCAGTTTGATTCGACTCCGTCAAGTGGTGAATTACACGTATTAATTACTTCCTCAGCAGGAGCATTAACTGATTCTGGTACAACAGAAACAGTTGTAGAAAGATGGCCATTCGTGGAAACATCTACTACTGCTAAAAAGGCTGATGGGACTAATAACTATGTGGTCGATGTAATCAATAAGGGTTCAGATTGGATTTTTGCAAAAAGTGGTATTACTACTGCTGGCAAATATGATCTTTCTCAAGGAGCTGATGCATCTTCAAGAACAGATGGTAAAGTTACTCAAGCATTAGAAAAATTCAGCGATTCAGAAACTGTAGATGTAAATCTTCTTTTCACTGAAGCTGACACGAATGGTAGCACAACATTAGCAAATAAAGTATTAAGTATCGCAACCGGAAGAAAAGATGCTGTAGCATTTATCACTCCTGCAATTGAAGATACAGTCAATAATACTGATCCGCTAGGTGATGTGTTAGACTTCTTACAATCAACATCAGCTGTAATCACACCTAGAGATTCTTATGGAGTTCTTGGTTCGACTGCAGTTTATATATACGACAAGTATAATGATAAATTCCTTTATACTGGTACTCAAGGTCACTTAGCTGGTCTTTGTGCCAATACTGATCAAGTTGCTCAACCATGGTTCTCACCTGGTGGATTCAATAGAGGTCAATTAAAAGGAGTTACGAAGTTGGCATTCAATCCTACTAAAATACAACGAGATGAATTGTATAAGGCGGGTGTAAATCCGATTGTTACATTCCCAGGCCAAGGCACAGTGTTGTTTGGAGATAAAACTCTACAAGCTAAACCTTCAGCCTTTGATAGAATTAACGTTCGTAGGTTGTTCATCACATTAGAAAAGGCAATTGCAACTGCTGCTAAATTCCAATTATTCGAACTGAACGATGAGTTCACTCGTGCGGCATTTAGAAACTTAGTTGAGCCATTCTTGAGAGATGTTCAAGGTCGAAGAGGTATCACAGACTTCTTAGTAGTATGTGATGAAACAAATAATACAGGACAAGTTATCGACACTAATAGATTCGTAGCTGATATTTATATTAAGCCAGCTCGCTCTATTAACTTCATTACTCTTAACTTCATTGCGACACGCACAGGAGTTGACTTTAGTGAAATAGTTGGTAATGTATAGTATAAATAGAATAGGAGAACAAAACTATGGCAACATTTAGAGTAGATGACTTCAAGTCAAAAATGGTTGGCGGTGGTGCGAGACCTAATCTGTTTCGAGCTACTATCAACTTTCCTGGTTATGCCGGAGGCGATGTAGAATTAACATCATTTATGTGTAAAGCAGCACAAATGCCTTCATCTGTAATTGCTCAAATTGATGTACCTTTCAGAGGTCGTCAGTTGAAAATTGCTGGTGATAGAACATTTGAAAACTGGAACATCACAATTATAAATGAATCTACATTTGCAGTTCGAAATTCATTCGAACGTTGGCTGAACGGAATCAATGAGCATCAAGCTGGTACAGGATTAGTTAATCCTGCAGACTATCAAGCTGACATGGTTGTTGAGCAACTCGGTAGAGATGAGCAAGTTCTTAAAGCTTGTACAATAAGAGGGGCTTTTCCAGTCAATCTTGGTGCAATAGAACTTAATTATGAAACTACTGATTCTGTTTCAGATTTCACAGTTGAACTGGCTTATCAATATTGGGAAGCACAAAACGTTACAACTTAATTTAGATACTGGAGTGCGGGGGTTAATCCCCCGTACCTCCGCATCTTTACATATAAATAAAATAGAGAATACATAATGGAAATATTTGGTTATAATATAACAAAAAAGTTAGCTGATAAAGGGAGTGAGAAAAAAATCTCTCCAGTTACTTACGACCCAGATGTTGGTGGAATATCGGTAAGTTCAACTGCTACAGGCGGTTACTTTGGTCAATATGTTGATATGGAAGGCACTACTTCTGATAGCGAACATGACCTTATTTTAAAATACAGAGAAGCAGCAAGACAACCCGAATGTGATTCGGCAATTCAAGATATCGTAGATGCAGTGATTGCATCGTCAGATAAGTCCGCACCGGTTGAAATATTAATGGACGAATTGAACATGTCTGATTCTATCAAGAAAAAGATTTTAGAAGAATTTAATAACATATTGGAATTATTCCAATTTAATCAAAGAGCAGACACTATATTTCGTGATTGGTATGTCGACGGAAGATGTTACTTTCACGCTATAATAGATGATGCTAATCCTAAAAAGGGTATATTAGAACTTCGACCTATTGAACCTTTAGCATTAACTAAAGTAAAAGAAGTTACAAAAGAAATAGACCCTAAAACAAAAGTAGAAATTGAAAAAATACTTAGCGAATATTATGTCTATTCAGAAAAATATTCTATCAATAAAACTGCGCAGAATGCGAAGATTGGTGGAATTAAAATTGCGAAAGAAGCTATTATTACTTCGAACTCGGGTATCACTGACCCGACGCGTAAAAGAATTGTGTCGCATCTTCACAAAGCCATTAAACTGGTAAATCAATTACGCATGATGGAAGACTCTTTAGTTGTCTATCGCGTATCTCGAGCACCCGAAAGAAGAATTTTTTATATTGATGTTGGTAATCTTCCAAAGAATAAAGCAGAAGAATATGTACAAGCAGTGGTTGCTAAATATAGAAATAAACTTGTATATGATGCGTCTTCAGGTGAAATAACTGATGATAGACGACATATGTCAATGTTAGAAGATTTTTATCTTCCACGAAGAGAAGGTGGCAGAGGAACTGAAATTGATACTTTAAGTGGTGGAGAAAATTTAGGTCAGATTGAAGATGTAATATTCTTTCAAAAGAAACTGTATCGAGCTTTAAATGTACCTTCCAGTAGATTAGAAGATGAGGGTTCCTACACATTTGGTAGAGCTACCGAAATATCTCGTGATGAAGTTAAGTTCCAAAGATTTGTAGATAGAATGAGAAAAAGATTTTCCGGTATATTCTTTTCTGCACTTAGAACTCAATTAATACTTAAAAACATTATTACGCCAGAAGAATGGAATACAATGGCGGAAAAGATTAATTTTGATTTTGTTGAAGATAACTATTTTTCTGAACTCAAAGAACATGAGATAATGAAAGAAAGATTTGAAATGGCTAAAGAAATTACTGATAATGAGTTTCTTGGTAAATATTATTCAACAAAATGGTTAAGAAGCAATATTTTACGTCAATCAGATGAAGATATTGAACGTATGGACAAAGAAATCGCTACTGAAAAACCTGCTGATGGCGGAGAAGATTCAGAAGACGACTTTTAAAAAACAAAATATTATAAATAGAGAATAAGATATGAGTGAAGAAGCAACAAAATTGTTTAACGCTTTAGTTTCCGGCAATGATGCTGGGGCTGAAGTCGCATTTGCAGACGCAATTAATTCAAAAGTAGAAGATGCATTAGAAGTTCGTAAGGTAAAACTTACAGGCGATATTTTTAACAAACCAATTGAAAAAGAGGCAGACTAAATATGCTATTAATTACAGAACATAACGACTCTGGATTAGAATATCTTTCCGAAGAAAAAGACGGAAAGAAGCAACGCTTTATCGAAGGCGTATTTATGCAATCTGAAGCAGAGAATCGTAATAAAAGAATTTATCCAAAAGAAGTACTGGCCGAAGCGGTCAAAAAGTACGCAACGGAGCAAGTTAGTAAAGGAAGAGCAGTTGGTGAATTAGATCACCCTGCAGGTCCTACTATTAACTTAGATAAAGTTTCACACAAAATTACCTCACTTAAATTTGAAGGTAATAATGTTGTTGGAAAAGCACTGATACTTGACACACCAATGGGACAAATCGTGAAAGGACTTATGGACGGTGGTGTAAAGTTAGGTGTTTCTAGTCGTGGTATGGGAACTGTTGAAGAAAAAGAAGGCAAAACTTACGTTAAAGATGATTATGTATTATCTACCGTAGACATTGTTCAAGACCCCTCCGCACCTAAGGCCTTTGTAAATGGCATTATGGAAGGTGTAGAATGGGTATGGGAGAATGGTATTCTAAAACCTCAACAACTTGAAAAGTACGAGACTGAAATCAAGAAAACTCCTGCTTCTAGAATTACAGAAGCACAGGAAAGAATCTTTCAAGATTTCCTCTCCAAACTATAATAAACAAGGAAGTATTAATATGTCAGAAGATACATCAAAAATCGAAGACGTTCAAGAAGATACTCTTGTTGAAGAAACGGAGCAGGACAGTGTTGTTGAAGAAACAGCATCTGCAGAAGATTCTATTAAGCAGGAGACGCTTTCTGAAACAGTCTTAAAAACTCTTCTAGGTGAAAGCCAAGAAGATGAAGAAGTTATTGAAGAAGCGAAGGCTAAGAAAGAAGCCGACGAAGAAGATGATGACGAAGAAGAAGTTGACGAAGCTACTAAAAAAGAAGCTGATGAAGACGAAGACGAAGAAGAAGTTGACGAAGCTAAAGAAGAAGATGAAGACGATGAAGAAATCGACGAAGCTTCTCATGGCGACGAAGACGAAGATGAAGAAGAAGCCCCTAAAACAAAAGCTGAAATCTTAAATCAAATGTACAAAGAAATGAAAGGTATGAAGAAATCACAACTTCATGCAGCCTATGGCAAACTTCATTCTATGTATATGAAAAAAGATGAAGATGTTGATGCAACTGGAGAAGGCGACGAAATCGCAGCAACTGCGAAGAAGTCAGCTGATGCAGCCAAAAACATGAATAAGGGTGACTTACTTAGCGCAGCATACAAAATGATTAAGTCTCAAAAGAAGGCAGACCTTCAATCACAATATGGTGAACTTAAGAAACAACTTAAGTCAGCATATCACATGGACGAATCATTCGACCTTGAGTCAGAAGTTGACTTATTGGTTCAATCTGATGCTAACCTTAGTGAAGATTTCAAGAGCAAAGCACAAGTAGTTTTTGAAGCAGCAATTGCTAATAAAGTCTATGATGTTAAAAGTAAGCTCGAAGAACAATACGCTAATGATCTTCAAGAAGAATTATCTCATGTTCGTGAGTCTCTTATCACTAAAATTGATTCATATTTAACATATGTTGTTGAAGATTGGGTCAGTCAAAATGAAGTAGCAGTTGATTCTAAATTAGCTTCAGATATCACTGAAGGTTTCATTACAGGATTACAAGGATTGTTTAAAGAACACTACATTGATGTTCCTGCCGAGAAACGCGATTTAGTTGCGGAACTCGACGAGAAGGTTAAACTAATGGAAGGTTCATTAGAACAAGCTGAATCAGATAATGAAGACCTAACAGAGAAACTTGAAGAAGTTCTTCGTGAAAAAATTATTCGTGAGGGTTCAGAAGATTTAACTTCTACACAAGTTGAAAAACTTAATAATCTCCTAGACGGAGCAGAGTTCGGAAGTGAAGAATCTTTCACTGAGAAAGTTGCAACTGTTAAGGAAACATTTTTCTCTAGTAAAACAGAAGAAGATGTAATTGAAGAAACTACCCAAACATCAGCTGATGTTCAAGTAGTTGTTGAGGGTGCTGGAGAAGAAAAGCCAAAGCAAATTCCTGCTAATATGGCTGGTTACGTTTCAGCTCTTAACGCACAAAACGGTTCATTCATTAAATAGAAAAAATTACTAACAACAAGGAAAAAATCTTATGTTAAACGAAACATCAAACGTCGATAAATGGAGCGCAGTTCTTGACCATGAGTCAGCTGCTCCAATTACCGATCAGTACAAACGTTCCGTCACAGCTAAGCTTTTAGAAAATACAGAAATCGCGCTTAAGGAGCAATCAGCTCATGAGCAAGGTCGAGTGTTGACAGAAGCAAGTAATGCTGGCGCAACTGCAGGTTTGGGTTCAATAGCTACTTCTACACAAGGCTTTGATCCAATCCTAATCTCAATGGTCAGACGTGCTGCACCAAACCTAATTGCTTATGACATCGCTGGAGTACAGCCAATGTCAGCACCTACTGGTTTGATCTTTGCATTAAAGGCACGGTCTGAAGGTCTAGCTCAAGTATCTGGTGATGCCTCCAATGCTGGTGGTCCTAATGCATCTCCTGGTCAGCCTGAATTGTTATTCAACGAAGCTGATACTGGGTTCTCTGCATTCGAAAAAGACGCTCAAAGACAAGCAGGTTCTCCTTTCTCTCCTGGTGGAGACGATGCAGCAGAAACAAAGGATAGTATAATTGGTGATGTTGCGGGTTATGATCCAGTTACTGGTGATACTCTTGCTCTAGGTGAAGGCGACAACTTCAACTCTGCTGGTTTCTCAATCGAGAAAACTTCAGTTGTAGCTGTTACTCGTCAGTTAAAGTCTGAGTACACAATGGAATTGGCTCAAGACCTTAAAGCAGTTCATGGTTTAGACGCTGAGTCTGAATTGGCTAACATCCTATCTACTGAAATCCTTGCGGAAATCAATAGAGAAGTTGTACGTCGAATTACCTTCGCTGCTAAGATTGGTCTACAAAACATCTCATCAACTAACGCTGCATTCAACCTAAAAACACAGGCTGATGGACGTTGGGCAGTTGAGAAGTTCAAGTCTCTAATCATGCAACTTGAAATCGAAGCCAATGCAATCGCAAAAGAAACTCGTAGAGGAAAAGGTAATATCCTTATTACATCTTCTAACGTAGCTTCTGCTCTAGCAGCAACTGGTTCATTAGATTACTCTAATGCAATCTCTGCTAACCTAAATGTCGATGACACAGGAAATACATTTGCTGGTGTTCTTAATGGTCGTATGAAAGTATACGTTGACCCTTATGCAAATACCGATTATGCAACTGTAGGATATAAAGGAACTAACCCATTCGATGCGGGTATTTTCTACTGTCCTTATGTTCCATTGACAATGGTTCGTGCGATTAACGAAACCACATTCCAACCAAAAATGGCATTCAAGACACGTTATGGTATGGTTAACAATCCATTCGTATCTACAGCAATGACAACTGGTGGAAGCCGAACAGCTGGAAATCAATACTACAGAAAATTCAAGGTATTGAATATTAACTCTGGTCACGGTTCTGGTAGCTAAGAGTCATAGAGATTAGTTTTTAACTAACCTTTAACTTAAAGAGGAGTTCTTTATAGAGCTCCTCTTTTTTTGTATAAATAAGAGATATGGCAAATAGTAATTTAACTACAAATATGAATCTATTAGCTCCTAATGGATTTAGGCTAACAATCAATAGAGAGAAGTTTGCAAATACTGAGTTCTTTGTAACCCAATTTTCTTTGCCTACTTTAAGTCTTGGCGAAACTCAAGTAAATTATAAGAATGCTCAGGGTTACTTAGCTGGTGATGTTCTTCAATTTGATTCTTTAAGTTTGCGTATAGCAATAGATGAAACAATGGCAAACTATACAGAACTTTTAAACTGGATGGTAGGCAATGAAACAAAGATAGAAACGCATGACATGATTTTGTCAATTCTATCAAATAGCAATGAATCAAATAAGCAGATACAATTCTCAAATGTATTTCCAACATCAATAGCTGGTGTTGAATTTGCTACAACTAATCCAAATATAGAATATTTACAAACCGACATTACATTTAGATACGACAGATTTACGATAATTAAATAGATATAAATAAATTTAGATTATGACATTAGATGATATTATGAAAATGTGGCAGGTAGATTGTGAAATTGATGACCTGGCTCTAGATGATGAAACAAAGAAAACATCAAAACTTCATGCTAAGTATTTGGAACTTGTAAATGTTAATCGGCTTCAAAGAGCGAAGTTAGATAGCGACCTCGATACCTTAAAAAAAGACAAATGGTTATATTACACTGGTAAGATGACCAAACAAGATATGGATATAAGAGGTTGGGCATATGACCCGTTTAATGGTGGTGTTAAACCATTAAAGTCCGAATTAACATTTTATTATGATTCAGATGAAGACATTGTTAAAGTCAAGCAAAAAATAGAATACCAAAAAGTAGTTGGTAATCTACTTGAAGAAATAATGAATAATCTTCGCTGGAGACATACACACGTTAAAAATATTATAGATTGGAAGAAGTTTGTTTCAGGTACATAAAAAAGATGAAGTATCTTTAAAGATACTATCCGACGATTCGGGCTCATTAAGAGAACTATCAGAACACTTCACATTTTTTGCTGAAGGTTATAAGTTTATGCCATCATATCGTAATAAGATATGGGACGGAAAAATTCGTTTATTTAATATGAGAGACCAAACTCTTCCTTATGGTTTACTTGAACAACTATTAAGATTTTCTGAAGAAAGAAACTATAAAGTAGAATTACCTTCAGAGATTGCAACAACTAGAGTTGTTACAGAATGTGATGAATTTATAAATGATTTACCCCTTACTGTAGGTGGTGAAGAAATTAAACCAAGAGACTACCAGATAGATGCAGTCAAACACGCTCTACATAATCAAAGGTCTGTATTGATATCCCCTACGGGTTCTGGTAAGTCTCTTATTATTTACATTATTATGCGATGGTTTCTTGAGAACTCAGAAAAGAAATGTCTTATAATTGTACCCACTACTTCATTAGTAGAACAAATGTATAAAGACTTTATTGACTATTCAAAAAATGACAAATGGTTTGATGAAGACTCTATGCATAGAATTTATTCAGGTAAAGAAAAGATTAATATTGACCAAAGAGTTATTATATCAACTTGGCAATCTGTGTATAAGTTATCTCCATCTTGGTTTGAAGATTTTGAAATGATAGTTGGAGACGAGGCTCATAATTTTAAAGCTAAATCTTTAACTACTATAATGAATAAGTTGAAGATTGCATGGTTAAGAATAGGAACTACCGGAACTCTGGACGGGTCAGAAGTTCATGAATTAGTTTTAGAGGGATGCTTTGGGCCAGTTTATAAAGTAACTACTACTAAGGCTCTAATGGATTCAGATACTTTAGCTAAAATGAAAATTGAATCTTTAGTTATTAAATATAGTGATGAAGTAAGAAAGGGATTTGGCAAAAAGAAATATCAAGAAGAAATAGATTTTTTAGTTTCTCACGAGAAAAGAAATAAGTTTATTCAGAATCTTGCTCTTGATCAAAAAGGAAATACATTAGTGCTATATAACTATGTAGTCAAACATGGTAAACCCCTATATAAAGATATAGCAGAAAAAGCAAAAGGAAGGAAGGTTTTCTTTGTTGCTGGTGAAGTGAATGCAGATGAGCGTGAAAGAATAAGAGAGCTCACTGAGAAAGAAAATAATGCAATTATTGTAGCAAGTGTAGGAACCTTTTCTACCGGTATAAATATAAGAAACCTACACAATATAATCTTTGCTTCACCGACAAAGTCTCAAATAAGAGTTCTTCAGTCAATAGGCAGAGGATTGAGAAAAGCAGACAATAACCAAATGACAACTATCTATGATATAGCAGACGATATTTCTTGGAAGACGAGAAAAAATTATACTCTAAGTCATGCCATTGAAAGAGTCAAGTTATATGCTAAAGAAAAGTTTCATTTTCAAACACACGAGGTACCACTATGAGAAATGTATTTACAGAAATGGAAAAACTAATGGAGTCCACTGTGTTTACCTATCATCTAGTTGACGGAAGTTATATCATGGCAGAAGAGGTAGACTATGACTTCGAAGATGACTTAATTTATGTTATAAATCCAGTGAAAATAAGTCGAAAAGATGAGGGATATATTTTTACTCAATGGAGTATAGTAGAACCATCTCAGCCAGTAATATTAAAAGATAATATGATTATAGCAAGTTCAGAGGCAGGAACCGCATTAAAGCATAATTACTTTCAATTTAATATGCTACACTTAATGAAAAATCATTTAACTGAACTTGAATTCAACCAAATTATTAAGTTAATATTTCCTGTCGTTGATTCTAAAGAAACTAAGCAATCAGGCGATATTGATTTCAATCAACCATTCAGATTTAAAAAATCGAAAAATGAAAATAAAAACCCGTGGAATCGATACTAAAGAACTCGCGTTCTTTGGTTTGGTACTAAACTATTATACAGGAATTGTCAAATGATGTAAAGAGAAAAATAAGTAAAAAAGCATATTTTTTTATTGATTACTCGTACATTATGTGATATATTATATACATTATGAAACAAAAAAGAAAAAGAAGAGCTAAAGAGCACTATGTGAATAATAAAGAGTTCTCTCAAGCTGTTGTAGATTATGTTAACTCGGCAATTGATGCTAGAGATAACGATGAATCAGAACCAGTCATAACTAATTATATTGGTGAATGTTTCTTAAAAATTGCAGAAGGTCTTTCACATAAACCTAACTTTATCTCATACACATATCGTGAAGAAATGGTTATGGATGCAGTGGAAAATTGTATTAAGGCAATTATGAATTATGATATTAATAAAGCAACTCGAACTGGACTACCAAATGCATTTGCTTATTTTACTCAAATATCATATTTTGCTTTTTTGAGACGTATAGCTAAAGAAAAACGACAACAAGATATCAAAGAACTCTATATTGACTATGCAGGTGCAGACGCATTTATGGATATTGGAGATCACCCAGACCCAGGCGGCATTATTGATAAAATTAGATATAAATCTGCTCAAATAAGAGATAGAGACAATAAGCTAAAAGAGTTTGGTAAAAAGATTAAAAATAAAGCAAAGAAAAAAAAGACTGGTCCAATAGATGAATTCTTACAGGACTAAATTATATTATGCAAATAGCGATTATTAATGATACCCATTGTGGTACCAAGAACGGCAGCGATGTGTTCCTAAACAATGCGGAACAATTTTATAAAAATGTTTTCTTTCCATATTTGAAAGAACATAACATTAAGACAATTCTTCATTTAGGAGATTACTTTGAACATAGAAAGTTTGTAAACTTCAAAGCTCTTAATAGAAATAAAAGAATGTTTTTAGATGAGCTTCAGAAAAACGAAATACACATGACTATCATTCCAGGTAACCATGACGTCTATTATAAAAATACAAATGAGTTAAATTCATTAAGAGAGCTTCTCTCTCAAAATAGCTTTTCTGTTTCCATTTATGAAGACCCGGTTGATTTACCGTTTGATGGTATGACAATTGGTATGGTGCCATGGATATGCCCTGAAAATGAAGAAAAGTGTTTAAACTTTTTAGAGAATAGTAAATCTAATATCATTATGGGACACTTTGAATTAGGTGGTTTCCAATACATGGCCAATGCTGGTATTCAATCACATGGTATGGATAGAAGTAAACTAAAAAGATTCGAAGCAGTTTATTCTGGCCACTATCACACAAAGTCAACTCAAGACAATGTGACTTATCTTGGTACTCAGTTAGAGCTAACATGGAATGATGCAGGAGACCCTAAATATTTTCATGTCTTTGATACCGACACTCGTGAAATAACTGCAATAAGAAATCCTTATACACTATTTGAAAGAATTACTTATGATGAAGAAAATCCTATTCAACTAAGAGAAAATTTAATTGCCAATAAGTATATCAAGATTGTCGTTATTTCGAAAAAGAATCTTTTTGAGTTTGACAAATTCCTAGAAAAAGTATATAATTTCAATCCTCACGAGGTAAAGATAATAGAGACCTTCGAAGAGTATGCAGGTGATTCTGTAGATGATGAAAAAATTTCAACTGCTAATACACAAACATTATTAAATGAATATGTAGATGCAACTGAAACAAATTTAGATAATGATAAACTTAAGAAAATGCTACAAGAATTATATGTAGAAGCTCAGGCACATGATAGTATTTAAAAAATTAACCTATAAGAATTTTCTTTCTACTGGCGATCAAGAAACAACAATCTATTTAAATAAAGATAAAGCTACATTGGTGGTTGGACATAATGGGTCCGGTAAATCAACTATGCTTGATGCTTTATCTTTTGCATTGTTTGGTAAAGCTCATAGAGCAATTAGTAAAGGACAACTGGTTAATTCTATTAATAATAAAAAGTTATTAGCCACCATTGAATTTTCTGTTGGGACCAATGAATATAAAATTATTCGTGGAGCAAAGCCAAATATTTTTGAAATTTATCAGAATGGTAAACTTTTAAATCAAGAGTCGCACGCAAGAGATTATCAAAAGTTATTAGAAACAAATGTTCTTAAGTTAAACCATAAATCATTTCACCAGGTGGTTGTTCTTGGTTCGTCCAACTTTATTCCTTTTATGCAACTACCAACTTATCAAAGACGATTAGTGGTTGAAGAGTTACTTGATATTAATGTGTTTAGTAAAATGAATGTTATTCTTAAAGAAAAGTTTAATGTTCTTAAAAGTGAGATAAAAGAAACCGAACACCAAATCGAAATACTTGAAGAGAAAATTACTTTAACAAATAAACATTTATCAGAGCTTACATCTTTAGATGATGATAAAAAGAAACAACTTAAAGGTGATATTGAATCTTTGCAGAAAGAAATAAAAACACTAGTTGAAAAACAAAAACAACTTCAAGAAGATATTAATAAACCTGGCCCTGACAGAGTAGAGCTAGATCGGCTTGGTGAAAAAAGAAAAAAGTTAGTTTCTCTTGGTGGTCAGATAAAGGGAAAGATTCAAAACAATAAAAGTCAAAAAAAGTTTTTTGAAGTACATACATCTTGTCCAACATGTAAACAGGAAATGTCTCAAGAAATGAGAACTTCTTCTATTAATGAACTTGATGAAAAGATAAAAGAAACTGAAGCAGGTATTGGTGAACTTGATGCTGAAATTGAAAAGGTAGAAGAAAAGCATAAAAAGGTATCAGACTTTTTATATGAGATTCAGCAAAAAGCAGGAGACTTAACAAGAGTTACTGGTAATATTACTTCTACACAATCCAGAGTTACAACTTTACAAGAAAGACTTGATACTCCATCTGCTGATACAACAAAAACAAAATCAGAATTAAGTAAGCTAGAAAATGATTTACAAGATGAGCAAATAACCAAATTAAATCAGACTGAAGAAAAAGCATACTTCGATGCATTATATGAATTGCTAAGAGATACAGGAATTAAAACAAAGATTATTAAAGAGTATCTACCAGTAATGAATAATCTAATCAATAAACATTTACAAACTCTAGACTTTTTTGTTTCATTTAATCTTGATGAAAATTTTGTAGAAACTATAAAGTCAAGATATCGTGATGAATTCACATACCCATCTTTTTCAGAAGGTGAGAAACAAAGAATTGATTTGGCATTACTTTTCTCATGGCGACAAATTGCTAAGATGAAAAACTCTGCTAATACAAATCTTCTAATGTTGGACGAAACATTTGATTCTTCACTTGATGCAGATGGTGTGGATAATCTATTGAAGATATTATATACGCTAGACGAGGGAACTAATACATTTATTATATCCCATAAGCAAGACCTACTTGATGGCAAATTTCCGGCAAAAATCGAGTTCGAAAAGCAAAATAATTTCAGTAAAATTAAAAAAAATTAGTGACAATATGTCACAGTTTAGTGTAAACCCCTGCGGTATATGGCTTTAAGGTAAAAAAATAAAATGCATTTGCAGTGCGATTGTTCTTTACATTGGGTTATTAGTCTTGTAATATAGCAGTAGAAAATGAGGTTAGACAATATGACAAATGATTTATTGATTAAAAAAGAGAGTCGGTCAGCTCTTGGCAAATTATTGGCCAAAGAGAATATTACCGTCAATCACGGAAATTTCAAGACAGCATTTTTCGACGTTAAGAATCGGGTACTTGGTTTACCAGATTGGTCGGACAAGTCCAAGTCAGTTTATGACATGCTCCTCGGTCACGAAGTAGGGCATGCTCTTTATACTCCTGAGTGGGACGAAGATTTTAGAGCGAAGTACAAACACTTCGATATTATTAACATTTTAGAAGACATTCGTATTGAACGCAAGATTCAAGAAACATATGCGGGTCTTCCTCGTTATTTCAAAGAGGGTTACACTGAGTTGTGGAACGACGGATTTTTCGAAGTTGACAAAGACCCTGCCGAGCTTCAGTTTCTTGACCGATTAAATCTTCATGCCAAAGTTGGCTCGATTGTCGATGTTCCTTTAAATGACGAAGAGACCGAGATTTACAACAAGGCATACAATGCAGAATCTTTCGAAGACATCTTGGCTCTTTATGACGAAGTTCTTGAACGTTCTAAAAACGAAAAGAAAGAATTAGAGGAAGACGAGTCCGGTGACCAACAAATGTCAAAACCAGATGACTCTGGCGAGATTGACCCTTCAATGGGTGGCTCAAGTATGGACGACGACAATGACGATTTCAAAGATGACGGAACAGAGTCACATTCAGCCAAATCAGAAAATTCAGATGCGTCCGACGAAGGTGAGACTTCAACAGGAGTTACCGATGAAGACGTTCAAGAGGCTTTAGAAAATCTGGCCGAAGAGTTGGCAAAGCAAACCGACCATTTAGAAGACTTTGACAATGACGAAACTGAATCTACTGAGTCAGGCGATAATTCTTCAATGGGTGGACAATCAACAGACACCTTCAAGAGTTTGACTCAAGAAAAATTTGATAGTTCTCTTGAGAAAGAAGCAAGTGAGTCATTCGGTGGCCACCAGATTTTATATCCCACTAGAAAAGATATTTTCAAGAAAAACTTCAATGACTATAAGACAGTTATTACTCGAAGAAAAGAACACATCGCGAAAGAAGAAAAAAATCACGATTATT
>VTLG01013983.1_pt1 | contig 45199 bp, 46 predicted proteins | sample 4694571 | NCBI WGS metagenome assembly VTLG01 (sample SAMN12604809, study PRJNA352737) | marine metagenome | biome: ENVO:00000447; feature: ENVO:00000209|ENVO:00000569|ENVO:01000036; material: ENVO:00002151; isolation source: viral sequences binned using virsorter ...
TTCCTATTGCAGCCGCACTTGGTCTTGGTTGGTTTATTTATAAGCTTATCATGCGTATTGTGGATGGCATGGAGCAAAAACTAGATGTAGTTGATGAAAAAGTAGCTGGTCAAATACAAGCCATTGAAGAAAGATTAGGCACAAAACTTGATTCACAACATGGTATTTTAGTAGCATTAATAGATAGAATAAGGTCATTGGATAACGAAATTATAAGACAAGATACACTTATTAAAACTATATTAGGAGTACCACAACTTATTGATAGCAATAAAATTGCTAAGGCAGATAGAGATGACCAAAGAAAAGATTGATAAAGAAGAATTAGAAAAATATAGACTTACAATAACTATAGTTTTTATAGGTTTTGTATTATTTTTTGGAATTATTGCTGTAAATTTAAAAGCAGATACAATAACTCATAAATTTAAAAATCCATCATTTAGCGGTATTGGTACAAGTTCACACTATTTAACGATAGAAAACCAAGAATTTAATCGTAAAATGTCTATTAAAGAAGAAATTAAAGCTATACAAGAACAGTTAGAAAGAGATAAAGAAAATACTACATTAGCTAGATTTATTCGTAATTTAGAGTCAAGGATTTATGCACAGCTATCAAGACAGTTAGTAGAAAATTTATTTGGAGAAACACCAAGCACAGAGGGTACTTTAACATTAGAGGGTAATACTATCCAATATAGTATTAAAGATGGCATTATTACTCTTATAATAACGGATGAAAACGGAAATGTTACAGAAATACAACTACCTATTGGCGATTTTTCTTTCTAGTTGTAGTTTAGCTCCTGTAGATACTAATTTACAACAAGGTAAAACTTTACCTAGTATTTTACAAATACAATCTGAAGAATTATTAAATGTAGCACAACCTAAAATACCTATTGTTGTCGCAGTATATCCTAATAGTTTTACAGACCAAACAGGTCAAAGAAAAAGTAATAGTGAGTTTGCTTTGTTTTCATCTGCTATAACACAAGCACCAAGTCATTTATTAATTAGAACTCTTAAACATACTGCAGATGGTAAATTTTTTAGAGTAGCTGAAAGAGTTGGATTAGATAATCTTACAAAAGAAAGACAACTAATTCGTTCTGCTAGAGAACAAAACGAAGCAACAGATGGACCTAAACCTATTATGCCTTTATTATTTGCAGGTGTTCTTATGGAAGGTGCCGTAATTGGATATGACACAAATATTAAAAGCGGTGGTATAGGTGCTAGATATTTAGGGATTGGTAGTAGTAAACAATATCGTATAGACAATATAACAGTTGCCTTGCGTATGGTTTCTATAGCTACAGGAGAGGTATTAATTGATGTCCTAGTAAATAAACAAATTTATAGTTATGGACAATCACAAGATGTTTTTAGATTTATTGAAGCAGGTACGGAACTTGTAGAAATAGAAACAGGAGATGCAGAAAACGAACCTACAACTTTAGCTTTACAAAAAGCTATAGAAGAAGCTGTTTTCCAAATCGTTAAAATAGGTTATAACAAAGGTTTCTGGGAGAAAAAAAATGAAACAATTAAAATTAATGAGCCTGATTGTGATGCTGACTGCATTGACAATATACGGAGCTGATAATGAAATTTATGTTGACCAGTCAGGTGCAACAGCTAATATAGATTTAGAACAACTTGGTTCTGGAAATATTATTGGTGGTTTAAATTCTGTAGCAGGAACTCTTACTGCTTTAGATTTAGATGGTATTACTATGACGCTAGATATAAACCAAATAGGTGATACAAACAAATTTCTTGGTGATATATTAGGAGATTCTGTAACAGGCTTTTTTGAATTTGATGGTGATAGCAATACTTTTACTATTCAAGGCGACCCTACTAATACTTATGGTATTGATAGTTCAAATTATAATGTTGATGTTACAGGTAGTTCTAATACATTTACATTAGACCATGGGACAAGTGCATTGGCTGCTACATTAGATTTAGATTGGATTATACAGGGTGAAAGTAATACTTTTGATTTTGATATAAATTATGATGGTGGCACTTCTTATGTTGATGTTGATGGTGATAGCAACACAATAAACTTTACAGGCTCTGGTTATGCTGGTGGTTATTTTTATTTAGACCAAGCAGGTAATAGTAGAACATTTAATATTACACAAGCAAGTACCCAAGATAATGACTGGCTTAAAATTCTATCTATTGGCAATAGTGGTACTGTGTGCGTTATTCAAAACGACCAAGGTACAAGCACAAGCTGCTGATATTGGAGATATATCTGAACTAAATGGTTCAGCACAAATTGTAAGAGATAAACCTTACGAAGCTAATTTAAAGTTTGCTATACAAAGCAATGATGAAGCTATAACTAAAAATGGTCGTATGGCTATTACTTTTTTAGATGATTCAACTGTAAAGCTAACTGAACACTCACAGCTTTTAATAGATGAATATATCTATGACCCTGACCCAAGCAAAGCAAAGATGGCTCTTACCTTTGGACTTGGTACAGCAAGGTTTATTACTGGTAATCTAAACCGCATAGATAAGCAAAACATATCTTTAAAAACACCTACTGCAAATATAGCAATTAGAGGGACTGATTTTACGGCTACAGTTGATGAACTAGGGCGTAGCCTTATAATATTGCTACCAGACGCTCTAGGGCTTTCTAGTGGCGAAATAGAGGTAGTTACAGCTATGGGTACAGTTTTATTAAATAAACCTTATCAAGCCACTACTGTAGATGTATTTGAGAGCTCACCTACTAAACCTGTAATATTAGATTTAACATTAGATATTATAGATAATATGTTAATTGTTACACCACCTAAAGAAGAAGATATTGCACAAGAAGAAACAGCAACAACTAAAACAGTTAATTTATTAGATTTTAATGATTTAGATATAGATTATTTAGCAGAAGATTTTTTAGAAGATAATAGTTTAGAGTTTACAGAATTAGATATTAACTATTTAGATGTTAATTTTCTTGAAGATTTATTAAATGTTTTAGATGCTTTAGCAATAGAAAAAGAAGAGGACCAATTAGCTTTAGCTACAGGTGTAAATATTTCTGGTACTTTAATTGGTCAAGATACAGACACACAGATAACTACAATAGTAACAGGACAAGTTATAAGTTTGCGTAGAAAAATAAGCGAATCGGTACAAATAGATTTAAACTCAGGAAATGGCTATACAGTAATTTTGATACAAGATGGAGTATCTAATATAGTAAAAATAAATGGTGGAGGAGACTCTGTTATAACAATTAATCAAAGTAGCGGATGAAAAAACTATTATTGCCTATACTTATAATATTAGCATTACCTCTAGTATTCCAAAGTACACCTACAGAAATATTAAAACTTAAAGTGTATGACACTTTTATAAAAATACCAGAAGAATCAGGCAATTTTGTCATACTTAATATTACTGAAGAAGATGTAGAGCGAGAAGGTGGTTATCCATTACCAAGACAAAGACTAGCTGAAATACAAATAGATTTACTTAATAAAGGTGCAGTAGGTATTGGTTGGGTTATATCTTTTCCACAAGCTGACAGAATGGGTGGTGATGAAGTATTTGCTGCAGCACTAGAATATGCACCATCTGTAATAGCTATGTTTGAAGATGGCAAAGGTATTTATCCTGCTACATCTGGAACTGTTGTGCTTGGCGAAGATAATGGTGGTATAATAAGTTTGGGAGTGAAGGAAAACCATCCTCTCTTGTCAAATAAAACACTTCAAGGGTTAGCCATTGCTCCCACAGATGTTGACCAACTTGTAAGAAGAATACCTCTTTTAGTAAAAACTCCTAATAATGAATGGATTCCTAGTTTTGGAACACAGATATATAAAGCTTTATTTAATGTCAAAACTTACATTATAAAAACTAATGATAATGGTATAGAAGAAATATCAATTAGAGGAATACCACCAGTAAAAACTGATAGTCTTGGGCGTAAATGGATTTCTTGGATTAATACTAAACAAACAACATTACAAGAAATGGATGTTGCGGGTAAGTTTGTTTTTGTTGGTGTTACTGCAAATGGCGTTATGCCACAAATAGCAACACCTGTTGGTTTATTAGAACCACATAAAATTCAAACTGCACTTGCTGAATCAATATTAATACAAGATAGTCCTTATATACCTGATTGGCATTTAGCAGTTGAATTATTAATTTTAGTGATAACAGTAAGTTTGGTTTGGTTATGTGTAAATATTTTTGGAATGACGCTAGGAATAATATTTACTGGTCTATTATTTTTTTTAACAATATTTTCTGGACACTATCTAATACAGCTTGGAATACTAATAGATGTAAGTTGGACATTAATTTCACAATTTATAACAGCGTCAATAGGATTTTATATAAGATTTAGAGAGCAATATAAATTAAGACAACAAATTAAAAAACAATTTGAACATTATCTTGACCCTAGACAAGTTAAAAAATTACAAGATAACCCAGATTCTTTAGTATTAGGTGGTGAACGCAGATATTGTACATTTTTGTTTACAGATGTTAGAGGTTTTACTGCTATGTCTGAAAAGTTAGAACCAGAAGAAGTTACAGAAATAATGAATAAAGCCCTTACTATACAAGCAGATGCAGTTAAAAAGTATGGTGGTATGGTAGATAAATATATTGGTGATGCCATGATGGCTATTTTTAACGCACCGATTAACCTTCCAGACCATGAAACTTTATCTGTGTTATGTGCTGAAGAAATACAAGAAAATATTAAAAAAGCTAATTTAGGTGTTGAAATAGGAATAGGTGTTAATACTGGATATGCTGTTATAGGCAATATGGGAAGCGAAACTAGGTTTGATTATACCGCTATAGGTGATGCAGTAAACCTTGCTGCTAGGCTTGAAAGCTCTACAAAGGAAGTTGGAGAAGATATTGTTATTGGATATAATACAATTCATGTAGAAAATTTTAGTTCTGAAATAATATTAAAAGAATTAAAAAGTATATATGTAAAAGGTAAAGAAAAACCAATACAAATATATACAATAGATTAATTAAAGGAATTTTATGAAAGCAATATTAAAAAATATAGTAGGTGCTGTTGCACCAACATTAGGCACAGCAATTAGTGGACCTTTAGGTGGAATGGCTATGGGTAAAATAGCTGAAGTGTTAGGCGTATCTAATGACCAAAAATCTATACAACAAGCTATACAAAATGCTACACCAGAGCAAATGCTAGAACTTAAAAAAGCTGAACAAGAGTTTGAAGTACAAATGAAAGAACTTGATGTAGATGTATTTAAGTTAGAAGTAGCAGATAAACAAAATGCTAGAGGTATGTTTAGCAAAGACTGGACTGCCCGTATTATAGGTTTATTTACCATAGGTGGTTTTTTAGGTTATATATTTTTGGTAACTCTACAACCACCAGAACAAAATTCTGAAGCACTAATTAATTTAGTTTTAGGTTATTTAGGAGGGTTAGCAAGTGCAATTATTTCGTTTTATTTCGGAGCATCTCATACCAGCGACAAAGGAGAATAATATGAATATATCACAAGAGGGTTTATCATTAATTAAAAAATTTGAAGGTTGTGAACTTGAAGCTTACAAATGTGCAGCAGGAGTTTGGACAATAGGTTATGGTTCAACTAAAAGTGTTAAAGAGGGTGATACTATTACCCAAGAAGAAGCTGATGAATTGTTATTACACGAAATGGAAGAATACGAAGGTTATATAAATGACTTGGTTGAAACTAATTTAAAACAAAACGAATTTGATGCTATGGTTTCATGGGTATTTAATCTTGGACCAGCTAATTTAAAAAGTTCAACTTTGTTAAAAGTGTTAAATAGTTCACATCCAGATTGGAATGATGTACCAGCACAAATAAAAAGATGGAATAAAGCTGGTGGAAAGGTTTTACAGGGTTTGGTAAGAAGAAGAGAAGCAGAAGCCTTACTATTTGAAGGCAAAGAATGGCATGAGGTTTAACTATGCCATTAGCAAAGTATGTATTTAAACCAGGTATAAATAAAGAAGGTACTAATTATAGTAATGAAGGTGGCTGGTTTGATGCAGATAAAGTTAGATTTCGTAAAGGCAGACCTGAAAGAATAGGTGGTTGGCAAAAACAAAGCACAGATAGTTTTATAGGTACTTGTAGAAAAATTTATCCATATAAAGTAGCTGATGGTACTGATTATATAACTTTAGGCACTCATCAAAAATTTTATGTATTACAAGGTAATGTTTATTACGATGTAACACCTATTAGAAGTACAACATCTGCAGGAGATGTAACATTTGCAGCAACAGATGGAAGTACAACTATTACAGCTACAGATACTTCTCATGGTGCAGTAGAAGGAGATTTTGTTACATTTAGTAATGCTGCTAGTCTAGGTGGTAATATTACTGCTGCAGTTTTAAATCAAGAGTATCAAATAGATAGTGTTCCAACTGCTAACACATTTACTTTTACAGCTACTGCAACTGCTAATTCAAGTGATGAAAGTGGTAATGGTGGTAGTTCTACAGTTGGTACATATCAATTAAATTCTGGATTAGATGTTTATGTTAAATCTACTGGCTGGGGTTCAGGTACATGGGGTGCTGGAAGTTGGGGTGCTGCTACTGATTTGTCTTTTACTAATCAATTAAGATTATGGTCAATAGATAATTTTGGTGATGATACAGTATTAAATCCAAGAGCTGGTGGTATTTTTTATTGGGATGAATCTTCTGGTTTAACAACAAGAGCAGTTAATATTTCTACTTTAGCTGGTGCTAGTGATGTACCAACAGCAGTATTACAAACAATGATTTCTGATGTTGATAAACACGCAATAGCTTTTGGTTGTAATCCAATAGGTTCTTCTGCTATTGACCCTTTATTAGTAAGATTTTCAGATACAGAAAGTATTACAGATTGGACACCAACTGCAATAAATCAAGCAGGTGGAGTTCAACTATCTATGGGTTCAACCATTATAGGTGCATTAAGAACAAGACAAGAAATACTTATTTGGACAGACGCAGGTATAATTTCTATGAGATTTGTAGGTGCACCATTTGTATTTTCATTTAATGAAGTAGCTCATGGACCATCTTTAATTGGACCTAATGCAGCAGTAAATGCTAATAATAGTGTTTATTTTATGGATAATGGTGGATTTTATATTTATTCAGGTTCTGCACAAAGACTACCTTGTACTGTATTAGATTATGTTTTAAGTGATTTGAATCAAGGACAGGCACATAAAGTATTTGGTGCAGTCAATGATAGTGCTAATGAAATTATGTGGTTTTATCCTTCAGGTACAAATACAGAAATAGATAAATATGTTATGTATAACTATTTAGAACAAGTATGGTCTATTGGTACAACATCAGATAATTTTGTAAGAACTGCTTGGGATGAAGCTTTAATTTTAAATAACCCAATAGCAGCAAGTAAAAATGATAGTACAGTAAATGTTAATTATCTTTATGCACATGAAATAGGACATGGAGACGATGGTAGTAATTTTAGTGCATATATAGAATCTAGTGATTTTGACTTAGACCCTGATGGTGAAAAGTTTATAGCGGTAAATAGAATAATACCTGATATACAATTTAGAGACCAACAATCTACATCTGATGATGTAACTATTACAATTAAAGGTAGAAATTATCCATTAGAAGATTTATCTACTTTATCTACTGTATCAGTTACACCAGCTTCTACATTTACTAATACAAGAGCTAGAAGTAGACAATGTGCTATTAGAGTATCTAATTCATCAAATGATTATGGTTGGAGACTTGGTGATTTAAGATTAGATATAAGACCAGATGGTAAAAGATAATGGCAAATCCTAAATCAATAGTATTACCTTTAGCACAACAAGAATATAGTTCCGCAGATGAGGCAGTTACAAGAAGAATAATGGAACAAGCAATACAAGATTTAGCTATAGAAGTAGATAAATTACAAAGATTACAAAGTGTTGTAGTTAGTAAAGGTTTAAAAAGACATCAATTTTTATTAATGGGAATGAAGCATGGCTGATAATTTAAAAGTTTTAGGTCAAGTTGACCCTGCAGCAACAACAACAACTACACTTTATACTGTGCCTAATATGACACAAACAACAGTTAGTTCTATAGTTGCAGCAAATAGAACAGGTTCTGCAATAACATTTAGATTAAGTGTTCATGTAGCTGGTGCAGGTGCAGATGATAAACAATATCTTTATTATGATAAATCAGTAGCAGCAAATGATTCTTTAGCAATAGTTTTAGGCATTACATTAAATCAGACAGATGTCGTAAAAGTTTATACAAGTGCAGTAGATATGAGTTTCAATATGTTTGGTTGTGAAACCAAAGAGGAAGATAGATAAATATGGATATAAAACAACAAACCAAAAATGTAGCAGCACAAGGTCGTTTTGGCGATTCTATGTTACTTCATGTAAATCCTGCAGAAGTTAAAGGGTTAGCATCTGCTATGCCTATAACAATGAATCCAGAAACAGGACAGCCAGAAGCTTTCTTACCTTTCTTAGCACCTATGTTAGGTAGTTTAATAGCACCAACAATTTTAGCTGGAACAGGATTATCGGCAGCAGCTATGGCAGGTATAGGAGCAGGTTTAGCCACATATGTACAAACAGGTGGTTCTGGTAGTAAAGCATTATTATCAGGTCTTACAGCAGGTATGGGTACAAAAGCTTTAGGTACACAAGCACAAACTGTTGACCCAAGTATTGTAGCAAAAGATACAGGAGCAATGGAATCTTTAAAAACAATATTTACACAACCTGAAGTTGTAGCATCAGAAGGAGTTAAAGCAGCCAATCCATTTGATTTAGGAGTTAAAAGTTTAGGTAGTGCAGCAATGTCTCCTAGTGGTATGGCAGCAGCAACTACAGCAGGTACTGGAGCTGTAATACAATCACAAGAAGAGTTTGAAAGACAAATGGCTGAACTTGCATTAGAAGAAGAAGAGCGTAAAAAAAGAATGTATGAAATGTACCCTGAACAAATACCAATAGCTTCAGGTGGTAGCACTAATTTTGCAGATGGTGGCAAAACAGGTTTTCAAAGAGGTCGTAATGTTTATTCAAACTATGACCCAATGATGAATATGAATTTTAATCCAATTCAAAATAGTTACCAAACTACTACAAGACAAGTTAGACCAATTACACCTGGATTTATGGCAGGTTTTTTTCCTGAATATAGATATTTTCAAGGCAATGACCCAAAAAGATATTTAACAAGATATGCTGGAAATATAGAAGATAGTAGTAATCCACAAACTTATGGATTTCAACCACCAGTACAACCATTATCTCCTCGTCAATTTATTAATGAAGGTAGATATATGCCTCCTCCAAGATTTGGTGGATATGGCAATCCTTTTATGCAAACACCAAGTTATAGAAGTTTTTATGGTAATCCTCAAATGGGTGGCATGATTAATCCTTATGCAAGATTTAGACAACAACCTATACAACCATATTTCCCACCACCTCCAGTTTATACACCACCACCTAGAGATGATGTACCTCCTCCAAGAGATGATATACCACCACCAGATATTCCACCACCTGATGATAATATAGGTCGTAAAGGTACACCTAGAAATATAACACCTATAATTCCACCAGATGATTTTGTTACTAGTGGACCTGTAAGAGGAGGTATGAATCGTGAAAATCCAGTACCTATAACTACACCACCTCCTACAATAACAATACCTATTGAAGGTGGAGCAGATGTAAAAATACCTGATTTTAGTAAAATAAATACTCCAATAACTCCTCCAATAACTCCTCCTATGATTAAAGGTTTAGAGGATAGAGATGCTATGCGTCAAGAAATGTCTATAGATAGAGGTTCAATGATTAATGAAAATCCAGTTACATTTACACCTCCTATAGCTCCACCTTCTGTAACTTCTCCTTCTATAACTCCTCCAACCCCAGCAGCACCAGCTAATACGCCTATGCAAAAACCTATGTCTATTGGTGGACCAGGTGGTGGTAGAAATAATATGTTTGGTAGAAGTATGTTGTTTTCAGAAGGTGAAGATACTAATAAAGAATTACCTAATGAAGGATTAAAAGCTTTAGCTAAAACAGAAAAAGGTAGAGAAGCTGTAGAAGCAATGGGTTATCAAGAAGGTGGACCAACAGATATGATGCAAGACCCAATAACACAAGAAGTTATACAGTTTATTCTTGGTGAATCTGATAATAGCGATATAGTTAATCAATTTTTACAAAAATATGGTCAAGAACAATTTTTAATGTTAAGAGATATGATATTAAAACAAGCTGCAGGTAATGTAGATGCACAAACAGAAGGACTAATACAAGGTGTTGGTAATAGTGGCATGGCAGATGATTTACCTATGAATATAGGTAATAAACCTATAGCTGCTGTATCACAAGATGAATATATTATTCCAGCAGATGTTGTATCTATGTTAGGCGATGGTAGTTCTGATGCAGGTTCTAAACAATTAGATGGTATGTTAGATAGAGTTAGAATGGCTAAAACTGGTGGAACAACACAAGCAAAACCAATAAATCCAAATAAGGTATTACCAGCATGAATCAAGTAGCAAAAAAAATAGAACTAGAAACGGAACATGATTTTGAAATATCACTTGTGCCAGATGATAGATTAACTTTAGTTTGGGAACAATGTGAAAAACATTTACAAAAATCTTGTAATCGTTCTAATGGTAGAGCTTTACCTAAAGATATATTTTATGACTGTTTAAATAAACAAGCTTCTTTATGGATTATATTTGATAAAGAAACATTAGATATATTTGGATGTTCTATAACAAAAATAGTTGAATATCCAACTGGTAAAAGAATGTTAAATATAGACCATATTGGCGGTAAAAAAATGGATGAATGGATTGATAGAGGTCTTGAAGTTATAAACAAATGGGCTAAAAGTAATGAATGTGTAGGCATAGAAGGTATTGGTAGAGCAGGTTTTTGGAATTGGATTAAAGATAGACAAGGATGGGAAAAAACAGCAATCTTTTTTGAATATGAATTTAAGGAGAATGAATAATGGGTGGAAGAAGTAAAAGCTCACCAGCACCAACAGAAACAAGAGTAACTCAAACAGATTTACCAGAATATGTACAACCATATTTTGAACGACTCCTAAAAAGAGGAGAAGCTGAATCTAATCAACCATATACTCCATATGGTGGTGAAAGAATAGCTTATTTTTCTCCTGATGAATTAGCTAGTCAAGGTATGACAAGAGGTTATGCACAAGCAGGAACTCCACCAGAATATCAAATAGCTTCACAAAGAGCTATGATGTTGGGTGGACCATATGGGTCTGGTTATCAAGCAGGACAATATGGTTCTGGTTATGAAGCAGGTATGATGGGTCCAGGTTATCAAGCACAAGGATATGGACCTACATATCAAGCAAGAAGTGCTGGACCTGATTATAATGTTTTAGGTTATGAATCTAATTTAGATAGATTTATGAATCCTTATCAACAAGCAGTTACAGATGTAGCTAAAAGAGAAGCTATCAGAACTTCTGAAATAATAGGTGATAAGACTGCTGATGCTGCAGCTATGTCTGGTGGTTTAGGTGGATATCGTGAAGCTATTATGCAATCTGAAAGAGAGCGTAACTTAGCACAACAACTTGAAGATATACAAACTAAAGGTAGTTTAGGTGCTTATCAATCAGCACAAGCACAACTTGCAGCAGAAAGACAAGCACAATTAGATGCTTCAAGATTTGGTTTACAACAATTTACTGCAGAAGAACAAGCAAGACAAGCACAAGAAAAATTTGGACAAAGTGCGTATGGATTAACAGAAGGTTCTTTCCAAAAACAAGCACAATTAGACACACAAAGGTATCAAGCAGGTGAAGCAGCAAGACAAGCAGCAGCTAAGTTAGGATTAACAGCAGCACAACAAAATGAAGCAGCAAGACAAGCCCAAGAAAAATTTGACCAATCAGCTTATAATATGTCTCAACGATATGGCTTGGCATCTGTAGATGCTCTTAGAGGTGTTGGTGGAGATATACAAGATGATGTAAGACAAAGAATAGGTGCATTAACAGGTATAGGACAACAACAAAGAGCAATGCAACAAGCATCTATGGATATGGGTTATCAAGATTTTTTAAGACAACAAGGTTTTGGTCAACAACAATTAGGATTCTTAGGTGGATTATTAAGAGGTGTGCCTGTTCAACCACAACAACAAATAAGCACCTATCAACAACAACCAGGATTATTCCAAACTGCATTAGGAGCAGGATTAAGTGGACTTGGTTTATATAAAGGAATGAGTTAATGGCAAATTTAGTAGAACTAGCAAATGAATTAGAGGATTTTCCAAAAGAACAGTTAATACAAATGTCGCAAGACCCTAACTCTACTTATCCTTCTTATTTAGTATTGTCTGAAATAAAAAGAAGAACACAAATGGAAAAAATGTATGCTGCACAACAGCCTAAACCAGAAACAACTGTTTCTGAAGAGGTAGTAGCAGAATTTGCAGGAAGTCCATCTGGTTTAGGAGCTATGGCTCAATCATCTGATACACCAAATGCTTTCCAATCGGGTGAAATGGGTAACATGGCTCCGCCTTCTCCTTTAATGGCTGCTGCTAGTGGTGGATTAACAGGCTATCAAGCAGGTGGATTAACAGACCAAACAATAACAGAAGCTAATGCTTTAGGTATTGATATTACAAACTTATCTAATGAAGAAATTGTAAGACAAGTTAAGTTAGCAAATGATAAAAGAAGAAAAGATATGTTATTAGGAATAACTCCTAATGCAAATGAATTTTCTTTTAATCAACCTTTATCTACTTCCCCTGAAAATTTATTAAATTTACCACCAATACCAACAGGAATACAAACTCAAATAGATGCAGCAAAAGAACCAAGTAGATTTGATGAATTTATAGAAGGCGGTACACAATTCTTTTTTGGAGACCCAAGACCAGATGCTGAAAGACCTAATCTTGCTAGAGCCACAGATGAATTTACAGATTATTTAAGTTTAATTCCAGGAGCAACAGCAGGTTTAAAATTAAGTGCAAGTGGTCTTAAATCACTTATACAAAGAGGTAAAGCACTTAAACAATCAGGTAAACTAGATGATGTTATAGATTTAACTAAAGTAAAACAAAATATCTTACCTCCAGTACCTAGAACAGGAGGTACACCACCTCCAGTACCTAGAATAGGAGGTACACCACCAACAAGTGGACCAACAGTAGGACCACCAAGACCTCCAGGTACAAGTTTAGTTCCACAAACAGGTACAAGCTTAGTTCCACAAGGAGGTCCTTTAGCAGTTATACCTAAAGTTACAAAAGAATCTAGAGGTTTTATAAATAGAGCTATAGATTTTCTAAAAAATAATAAAGTAGCAGCAGGTATATTAGGCATTGGTGGAGTAACAACAGCATATAGTTTAATGGACGATGCTGGTGTTGATACTAATGATACTGGTGATGATGATAGTGGACCAAAAACTGAAGAAATTAAACGAGTAATGGACCCATTAGATTTAGCTAAACTAGGTGGTATTATTATGGGTGCTAGAAATACAAGTGAACTTGGTCAAGGTATTACTGCATTAGCTGGTGATATACAAGAAAGAAGATATAAAGAAAAAGTATTAGATAGTAAACAAGCACAAGAATTAATAAATAGATTAAATGCTATTACTAAAGCTATGGAAAATGTAACTGATACAAATTCACCAGAATATGCAAATCTAGTACAAGCACAAAATGCAACTATTGAACAAATAAATAGTTTATATGGCATACAAGGTACTGATTTTGCAGGATTGCTTGATTCAGTTACTGTTAAAAAAAAAGTTAAATCAGATACAGAATCAAAAGGTATAGCAGGTGCATTAAAAGATACTTTTTTTAAACTAAATCCTCTTCTTGATGTTGGTTCAAAACTTTTACAAAATAAAAAAAATAATCAATTAACACCAAATCCAAATGATGAAGGTTATGCTAGTAAAGAATTTCTTACTGGAGACCCTTTTATAGATAATATAATAAGAATAGAAAGTAGTGGTAGAGATGTTGTAAATAGCACTACAGGAGCTACAGGTCCAATGCAAGTTTTACCTAGTACTCTTCAAGACCCTGGTTATAATATTGAACCTGCTAAAAATGATTCTGTTGAAGAAAAAATTAGAGTTGGTGAAGAATATTTTTATGCAATGGTAGATAAATACAATGGAGATATTCTACTTGGTACTTTAGCTTATAATTTAGGTCCTGGTAATGTTGATACATGGTTAAATTCAGGAGGAGATATAAACACACTTAAATCAATTATGAGTAAAGATGGTAGACCAATAGGTAATGATGCTTATAATTATGTAGTAAAAGCATATGGACAAGATGCTGTAAATAGAAGATTAACTTAAATATGAAAACTTTTACATTACCTGATGAAAGAGAATTAATAATTCCTGATGACCCTAATCTTAGAGAACAAGTTGGTTATGCAATATCACAAATACCTGAATATGGTCCTGATGTAGCAAAAGAATATATGGAAGGCACATTTTTAGGACAAGCTACAGAAGCATTAAAAGGTATTCCTAGAGGTATAGCTCAAACAACCCTTTCTGGATTAAGAGGTCCTATTGAATTACTAGCACAAGATTCATTAGGCGAAGGTCCATTAGTAAGACTTGCAGATAAAATGAAAGCTACAGAAGAAAAAGTAGCACAAAATATTGCAGGATATAGAGACCCTAGATATGCAGATGCTTTTACTACTAAAGCTGGTCAAGCTATAGGTTCAATAATACCTTTTGCTGGTGTAGGTGCTTTAGCTGGTAAAGGTGCATCATATCTTCCAATGATGAAACCTGGAACAAAAGGTTTTGGTAAAGTTAATCCTTTAAACTTTAATGCAAAATTTTTAAAATCTAAACCATTCTTATATCCAGCAGGTTTAGGTACATCTGTTTATATGTCTCAAAATGCAGATATGATGGATATTGCAGAAGAAGTATATGAAGAGGATAAACCAGGATTTTTTGCTGAAAATTTAAGCACATTAACAGCAGGTGTTATTGGTGCATCAGAAGCATTACCTATATTTAATTTTTTTAGAAGCATACCTAAGAGTGCATTAAGAGATGCTCCAACATCTGCAAAAATATTTAATCATGCTAGAAACTTTACAGCAGGTGGTATTCAAGAGGGATTACAAGAAAGTACAGCAGGACTATTACAAGATTTAAATGCTAGAGGTTTTTATAGTGATGAACTGCCTATAGGTGATAGTTTATTTGATGACTTTACTGTAGGTGGTTTTGCTGGTGGTGTATTAAATACTGTTCTGCAAGGTTATGGTGGTAGAAGAGGTATAGCATCAGAATATAGAGCAGAAAAAGAAAAACGAGCAGAACAAAAAAAACAAGATTTATTAAAAACTAAAAAGTTTGATATAGCACAACAACAAGGTGTTATAAATATAGCAGACCCAACATTAGATGATTCTGTAGAAGAAGCTTTACTTCTTCCATTATTAGATGATATTCCAAAACCTGTAGAAGTCTCTACAGCACCCCAATTACAAATAAGAAAAAATCAAAATAATACTTTTTCTCTCATAGATAATAATCTAGGAGAAGTTAATTCTTTTACTAAAGAAGTAGATGCTATAAAAGAAAAAGAAAAATTATTAAAAGATTATGAAGTAAATCAAGAAGCACAAATATTAAATAACGATTTATATATATTAGGACTTAATAAAAGTCCACAGGCTTATGAATTAGGACAAACAGTTATAGATAATGATACTACTACTGCAAGTTTAAAAGAGATTGTGCCATATGACACATCATTAAAAACTCCAGAAGCAATGCAAAAAGTTTTAATGGGCACTAATAAAAAATATAAAAATTTACCATTAAAAGAAAACTATACATTTGAAGAAGTAAAAAAAATATTATCTAAAAAAGATTTTAATAATTTTATTACTGATACTTCTCAACAAGTTGCTAGAGTTTCTAGCAGTAAAAATATACCATCTGTAATAGAAAACAATAATAAAACAAATGTAACTATAGGAAGATTAAAACAAATAGGTAATGCAAAAAATATTAACATAAATGTAAATAGTCCTGCATTTGAATATGCAGCAAAACGATGGACTGGTACATCTTCTTTTAAAGCAATGACAAAGCCTCAAAAAGAGTTATTACTTGCAAGAATACAATCTATACCAAGATTTAATACTAAAGTAGATTTTCCAAACCTACAACCTAGAATGTATTCTGCACAAGAAGTAGCAGATACAGTTACAAATCTAAAAAAAGATAATGTTTTATTTAATCAAAAAAGTTTAGGCATGATGGGTATAAAAGACCCACAATTTTTTGAAGATTTAGTTTATAGCGGTAGAGCAGAAAAAGTTAAAGGTAATCAATATAAAATTGCAGATAATTTTCAAGAAAAAATAGATAGTAGAGCAGGAGCTTTTAATGAAACTACAGAAGAGTTTGTTAATAGACTTGTTACTGAAGGCAGATTATCACCAGAAGCAATATCACAATTAGAACAAGAACAAAAAATTACAGAATCACAACAACTACCTCCTAAAGAAGAAGCACAAAAAACTATAGATTTTGCTGAATCTGTACAACAAGGTAAAACAAATAAGTTTGCACAAGAGTTAAGAAAAAGATTAGCTAGAATAGGATTAAAAGAAACAGGTGTAGTTGTTAGTAATGACATATTATCTACAAGTGCATTATTAGAAAAACCAGATGGTAGTATTGAATTTCAAGGTATAAATGAAACTGTAGAAGGAGAATATGATAGACAAACAGATATTATATTTATATCTTTAAATGCTGTTAATCCTGATGGCAAAGCTACAGATGCTGAAATACAAAGAAAATTAAATGAAGTATTAGACCATGAGTTAATTCATGCTCTTAGAGAAAAAGATTTAATTACTGAAAAAGAATATGATTATCTAAAAAAACAAGTTAAGAAAAAAAGAGTTCCTAAATCCGTTGATGCTATTGCTTTTAATAAAAAAGAAACTTATTACGATAGAGCTGTACGCATAAATAAAAGAACTTTTGATGAATTTGAAGAAGCGACTGCTACTAAAAGACCTAAATATTATAGTCCTGCTACAAAAGAAGAACTTTATATAGAAGAAGCTATTGCAGAAATGTATAGAAACAGAAGAGTTGAATCTCCTTTACCAGAAAAAGCAGAAGGTATATACAATAAGATTATTGAATTTTTTGCTGAGGTTGGTGAATCATTGCGTATATCTGGTTTTGATAATGCAAATCAAATATTTGACCAAATTCAAGCTGGTAGAGTTGGTAGAAGAGCTAGAGATAAAATTAGAACAACTAAACTATTAGATAAAGGTGCTGCTCCAGTATTAGGACAAATGTTAGATGAAGTAGAAGATGACTATTTAGATACACCTTTATTTGCAAGAAGAGGACCTAGAGATGAAACATCTGGTCATGTAGCCGATTATGTACCTGCACAATATGGTCCACCTGCACATGATTTAAATGCTAAACCTAGTGAAGAAGAATTTACTCCTGAAGGTTATTCTACTTTTAGTACTACTGTAGATTACGATAAACTACAAGATTTTAGTACACAAAGAAGAAATCTTGCAACAATAAATCGTATTATAGATTCAGCACCAACAAGAACAGAAGGGTTAAAAATAATAAAAGAAAATCCTGACTATCAAAATATGCTTCTTGGTTTAGCAGAAGAAGTTGATTTTTTAAGAAAATTACAAGAAATTAAAGGCAATCCAAATGCAGAAATAACTATGTATCAAGCTGCACCACAAAGAGATTTGCGAGAAGGAGACATTATTACTCCATTTTTAAGTGATGCACAATACTATGTAAGTGAATCTAAAATTACTCCTGAAGAAATAAGAGAAGCAGATACAGCTAGAAGAAGGCAAGAACAGATAGATAAAACAGGTGCTATAAATTTACAACAAGAAAAAAACTTTGCAGCAATGGATAAAATTATGGATTTGCTTGGTGGTGGTCCTAGAGTAACTCCATCAAAGGTGCATACTTTTAAATTAAGAGCAGGTGATGTTCGTTGGGATGGTAATGGTGGTTGGGCAAGATGGGGTTATTTCCCAAGAATAAAAGCTGTAGAAGATGTGCCTACATTTAGTAGAGGATATTACAAGACATATAAACCTGGACCAGCTAAAAAAGTTAAGGATTTAGATGGAAATATAGTACCTAGTGCTTATGAATATAGAGGTTTTGTTATTGAAGAATCAGGACGATTTAATGAATTATCTTCTGGACCAATGTGGAAATTTGCAAAAATCCCAGAAGGTTCAACTGCATTAGAAGCACTTCGTGATTATGAGATTTTTGAGGACACAACAAATTCATTATATGAAGCAAAAGAATTTATTGACAGAGTATATTTTGGAGAAGATACAGGTTTTGAGTTACCTACATTTAGTAGGGCAGCTACTAAAGATTCACCTGCGTATTTAGATTTAACTAGAGAAAATTTAGAATATGTAAAAGATGCTAAATATGAAGGCACTCCTTTTATAACAAGGATGCCTATTGAAGATTTTTTAATATTAACTACGGGGGGAGATGTTGATTTACAACAATTAAAAAATTCAATACAAATGACAAGAAGAGAAGCAGAAAAAGCTGCTAAAGAAGGTATAATGGGTGGCACTCAAAGAGGAATACAAACTTCTACTGGTATGTTAAATGAATTTCTTATTGATGAAACAGAAGTTGAAGTTGTACAAGGTCAACAAATAAATCCAAAATTTAGACCAGATGTATTTAATTATATACCTCGTAAATTAACTAGCTATGCTTCACCATATCCACATTTAGTTATTGACCATCAAGGTACAGTTATTGAACATGAAGGTAGGCATAGATTAGCTTTAGGACAAAAAGAGGGAGCTATTGATTCTCCTGTAATTTTATTTATGAATAAAAATGCAGAAGTACATAAATTATTTAATGATAATGCTCAAAGTAAATTAGAATCTGGTATTTTTCCTTTTGAAAGTTTATTACCACAAGCAAGAAGAAATGCTGGAAGAATAAAAATAAAAGAAGAAACATCTATTATAGATGATGCAAACATGGACAATGCTTTAGCAATAGCTACTTTGCCAGATGGTTTAGAAGCAAGAGCAAAACTAAAAGCAGATAATTTAGCATCAGCTATATCTTCAATAAAACAAATACAAAGTGTACCTAGAAATCAAAGAGAACAATACTACAATAATCTCTTACCTGAATATCAAAACTTAAAACAATTAGGTTTTATAGATGCAGTTCCTGGTTTAGATGTAATAGAAGATATACCTACTTTTAGTAGAGAAGCAGACCAAGCTTATTTTGATAGAGAAAGAAGAAATCAAATAATATCTAATTTAGAAGCAGGTATAAAAAATAAACAAGCACAGTTAAATCAAGAAAGAGCACTTATGACTGATGCTACTGCTAAAAGATTAGAAAGAGAAATAATAAATCAAAGAAATAAAATAGCTGAGTTAAAAGCTGGAGATTTACCTTTTTTTAGTAGAGCAGCTAAAGGACCAGATACAAGTAAATTTATTCCTAAAGTAAGTGTATATACAACTGAAGATAGTAAATTTGCTCCTCGTAAACTATTAAGAAAAGGTGATATAGAACCTGTAGATTTAAGTATACAAGATATAGATATTTTAATTAGTCATATTACAGAAGATAGTAGAGGTCCAAAAAATCCTGATACAGGAGTAAGACCTTTAATTGATGATATTTTAAAACTTACTAAAAACAATAAGTTAGTAAAACAATCAAAAGATTTTTTAAGAAAGTTTGTCAATAAAAATAATAAATTAGTTGTATATAGGTCAGTAAATGTAAAAGTAGATGAAAATTTAAAAAATTATGGTCAATTAGAAACTGACCCATTTGCTAGTACAACTTTATCTCGTAATGCAGCAAGAGAGATTGGTAGGAGTGTAGAAAATAGAACAAGAAAAATTCTTCTTAATACATTTAGACAACAAGAAAGATTTGAAAAAACTGGAGACCCTAGAGAGTTTAATCCTTTAAGTTCTATAACACCTGGAAGTAATTTTGATATTAGCAATAAACAATTTGCTATTAATACTATGCAACGAAATTTAGAAAGAATACAAGAACTAGGATTACAACCGCAAGATACTGATAGACCTGCTAGTATATTAAAATATGAAATACCATTAAATAGAGTTAAGTTATATTTACCTGCTGTAGCTAATAGTATTAGTGATACAAGTTCTAATGAATATAATAGATATTACTATGAAGAACAAGATTATGATAAATTAGATGAATTAGCAAATAAAATTTTAGAAGAAGAAGGTTATACAAAAGAAGGAAAAACATTTGAACAGCAAAGAAAAGATTATAAAAATGCTTATGATAGAGCTTATGAATTTGATTACAGACCAGAGTTTATTCCTTATCAAGTAAATGCTTTTAGAAATATGCAAGAAGATGTTAATCAAGAACTTGAAGTTATTGCAGATTTGCGTGGCATTAAACCTGAGTATCAATATATAGAACTTACAAATACTTTAATTAATGATGTACCTTTATTTAGTAGAGGTAGAAGAGATAGTAAAAGAAAATTTAGTGATTTTTATTATCACATAACTCCTACTCAAAATGTAAGAAGTATTTTACAGAGTTCAATTAATCCTTTAAAACCTTCTAATTTTATAAATGCTAGAACAGGTAATAGATTTCAAGATGAACCTGCAGTTTTTGCATTTACTAATCCAATAGATGCAATTCAATGGTGGAGTAGTACAACATTTAATAGAGAAGATTTATCTATGTTATTAATAGATAAAAATGCTAATAATTGGACACAAGACCCAGCTAGTATGTCATTTAAAGATAACATTAAAGAGGACTTTAGACTTGTAAATTCTGATGTATTTGGTTTTGGATTTGATGGACAGCCTACTTCTGTCATAACCACGCAACCTGTTCAAGCAAAAGATATTAAAGGTTCATTAACACTTCCTGATTTATTTGGAAAATTAGGAGAAATATATGGAACTGTATCAGGAGTTGATAAAACAACACCTTATTATGGTTTATTACCAACTCGTATTGATGGTAAAGAAGAACAAGTTACATATATGAATCGTGTTGCTGAAGCATTAAATCCTACACCTCCTAGTAAAGCTTTAGAAGAAGTCATAGAAACAGTTAATAATACAGCTAGAGGCGGAATACCTGTTTATAATTTAAATGCTTCAGATACAGCCTTAGAAGCTGCTAAAGAGTATATAGAAGATGAAGGTGCTTTACCTCCAGATGATATTCCTAATTATTCTAAGATTGCACCAACTCTTGATGGTGTTGATGCAAGTATAAGAGAGGGCATAAAACAAACAGGTAGTCAAACTAGCCCTCAAAATTCTATGGGTTATAGATTTATAGATGTAGCTAAAGATAATATTTCTGGTGCTATTGAATATTTTTATAATAACTTTAGAGAACAATTAATTGATAAAGCAGACAAAGCACAAAAAGAAGAAGTGAAAATGTCTGAAGAAAATGAAAAGGTAAGAAGATTAAATAATACTGCTGATACATCTACTATGGCTGCTATTAGATTGATGGATAGAGCAAGAGGTTTATTCCAAGGTATGTTAAATAAAGGTTATGTATCTTCAACTATACAAGGTATAGATTCATTATCAAATACTAAACAATTAACTATTAGCACAAAATATAATCCTTTTATTGATGGAGATACTGGTACTGGTGGTTTGATGCAAATACTAGCACCTTTATATGGAACACCAACAGATTTAGAAAGTATCTTTAAATATTATGCTTTATTAAAAAGAAAAAAAGGTTTTGATAAATCTGGTAGAAATATTGAAACACCTATTACAGAAAAAAATCTAAAAGATATTAGAAAAATAGAATCTACCTATCCACAAGTAGTTGAAGCTTATCAAAATTATCAAAGGTGGAATAATAAATTAATTAAATTTGCTGTTGATAAAGGTTTATTAAGTAAAACAAGGAATGTAAGTGAACTAGCAAGAGATATATCTGCAATAACAAAAGAAGATGAAAATGATTTATTGCAATTATCTTATGAAGAGTTAATGAATAAAGCTAATGTTTTAAATAGAACATTAACACTTGATAAACAAATAGAAACAAGAGGAACTGCTGAAATATGGGCAACTAATTCAGATTACTATCCTTTCTATAGAAAGATGACAGATGATACTATTGCTGGTCCAAATATTGCTAATGGTTCTTTGCCTAATAATCCTTTAAATATAAAAATAGAAGGTTCTGCAAAACAAATAGATGTAGATGTTATTGAAGCTATATCAAGAAACTCATTAGCTATATTAACTGCAGCATTAAAAAATGATGGTTCTGCTAAGTTAATTAGAGATATGGAAATATATGGTTCTGCAAAAGAAATAACACCTATAGAAATTTCTAAAAATCCTAAATTAAAAAATAATTTAGATGTTGTAACTGTATTTGAAAATGGATTAAAAAGATATTATCAAGTAGAAAATATAGAAGCCTTTAATGTATTTAAAGAAGTAGGAGGAACTCCATCAGGTCTTATGACAACTGTATTTGGAGGTTTTGCCTCTACACTAAGAGATACAGTTACTAGAGACCCAGGTTTTGTTATGGTCAACTTACTTAGAGATAGTCTATCTACTATGGTTACATCAGGAGCAAACTACACACCTGTTTTAGATACATTAAAAAATATGATGGCAGATATGTCTGAATTAGAAAGATTTGGAGTAATAGGTGGTTATGATTTTCAAAATGACGAAGGAAGTATAAAAAGATATATAAAAAGAAATATGCGACTATCAGGCTTAACCGAAGAAAATGGTATGTCTGCTAAAAAAGCTTTCTTTATGGTATGGGATGGATTAGGAGATTTAACTACTAAATCAGATGGTGCTACTCGTTTAGCAGTCTATAACGCAATATATGACAAATTAAAAAAAGAAGGTTATAACGAAGCACAGGCACAATCAGAAGCAGCTTTTCAAGCTTTAGAAATAATTAACTTTGGTAGAAGAGGAGCTAATCCAGGATTTAGATTTATTACTGCAGCAATACCTTTTTTAAATGCAAGAGTACAAGGTCTTGATGTTTTGTGGAGAAGTAGCACAGGACAATATTCAGCAGCAGAAAAGTTAGGTGAAAATGAAACTATTAAAGAAGTTCAAAAAAGAATACAATTTAATATGGCTCAAAATGCTGGTGCTCTTATAGCATTAACACTTGCTTATTATTTAATTTATCACGATGATGAAGAGTATAAAAATCTTAAAAGAGAAGTTAGAGATGATAATTGGGTATTTCCTATAGCTAAAGATTTTGCAATTAAAATTCCTATACCATTTGAGGTAGGTTTATTATTTAAAGTTATTCCTGAAAGAGTATTTGATATGACTATGGGAGATGATAGATTTACAAGAAAGTCCACTGATGAAGCATTAAAAAGTATAATAAGAGGTGGGCAAACATCTTTAAACATACCTTTCTTTCAACCAGGTGGTGGATTTCAATTATTAAAACCAATATCAGAAGTATTAAATAATAGAAATACTTTTACTGGACAAGAGATTGTTCCCTACTATCAACAAAAAAAAGCACCAGGATTACAAGCAAGACCAACTACCAATTTTTTAATAAAAGAAATAGCAGAATATTTTAATATTTCACCTGCTAAAGTAGAGCATGTTATAAGAGGTTATACAGGAACTCTTGGTGGTCATGTATTAAACCTTATTGATGTAACCGCTAGAGGTGTTACAGGAGAGAATATATTACCTAGTAATGTAAGTTTAAATAGAATACCTTTATTTAACAGGGTCTTAATGAATACAGACCAAGCAGGTGGATTGCAACAACAATTTTATGAATTAAGAACAGAAGTAGATGGAGCAGTCCAAACTATCAATGATTTAAAAAATAAAGGAAGAATGGATGAATACAACGCATATAGAAATAGTATGCAAGGTATATTAAATATTAAGGGTCAAGTAAGAAAGATGGAAAGGTATCTTACTCAATGGAGAAAGAGAAGAGATGCAATATTAAGAAATAAAAATATATCTCTTACAGCTAAACAGGATGCTCTTGAAAGGCTTGAACTGGAAAGAGATAGGAGATTAGCTATGGTTCCTGAATTGAGAAAGAGAGCGAACATTCCCATTACTCACATGGGTACTTTCTAACATAGCCATATCTTTTTCTTCTTTCAATGGTTTCAAGGTAAAGAAGTCTTTATGTTGTGGATGTCTAGCATGGAATAAACGGGCATAGAAACAGATGTAATCATTACTTATCTTGAAGTCCCCACCTTTAGTTTCTATCTCATTGTGCCAACGAATACGATTAATTATTGCCCAATGCGAATACTTCTTTCTACCACTATTGATAGCTTCTAATGTGTATTGCTCAAACTTATCCCAAACTTGTGGATTTTTTTTGTGCCATTCCCACCACTTTCTTTTTCGTTTATCTAACTTTTCTTGTAGTATATCTTTTAGCATTTGCTTTCCTCCCAGAAAACCATTGACTGGTAAATATTTTTTGGAGCTGCAACCCAGCAGCGTCAAAAATATTATTTACTGGTCTATTTTTTTTATCACCAATTCACATCTAGGATTTTCTTTATCAATCCCACCATATTTATAAATAACTTGTTTAATTTGTTTACTACTATCATCTTCTAACACTTCTGCTTTTACCAAAGCATCGCAAGTAAACTTGTCAATAATAGAACAAGGATTACTTACATCTAATCTTCTTTTACTTTTTGCATAATAGGTATAAATCAATACAACAGGCTCTTCGTATTTAGGATGACTAATCCTATCAACTAAATTGTCTGCATAAATCTTCTTGGCACTTGCTAGTGTTCTGTAATGAGCATTACGATAGTTGTTTAAGTTAAGGATAAACTTTTTATTCTTTGTGTAGTAAACCTCTAGCGGTAAATCAATCTTCATCTAACAACTTATTAACTTGCTCTAATAACTCTTCTTCTGTGCCGTAAGCTTCCTCAAATCTTTTCTTATATGGATGTCTGCTTATAGGTCTAAATCTATTGCCTATACGATGATGCTCAAAACAAAGAGGCAATACTTTAAAATGTGAATTAGCCTTTGTCTTACCCTCTATGTGATGTATTTCAGCAGGAGTTATACTTCCATTAGTATTTCTACAAACAATGCAACCTAGTTGACTTACCTTGTCCATGTGTTCAGCTTCTTTCTTTGTTGGTTTTCTACCTTTAATCAAAACGAATACCTGTATTTATGTTTACTACTCTTCTTATGGGTCTTATCTTATGAGTTTTATTATATTTTGGTATATAACTCTCTATTAGTTTTTTTTCCCAATGTCTTTTTCTACTTTCTTTACAATATAAAATCCTAAACGAATCAAATTTTTTTTCAGATTTAATGTGAGCACATACCCTAGCATAAGGATTTATACTTTCTCCTACATAAACAACAACATTCTTCATAAATAAAATATATACTCCATGTTTAAATATTTCGTTGACTTTAAACTTTCTTCTATGTGATGCTGTCGTAGAGTATTGAGTTTTTATTTCCTTTTCTGAAAGATAATGATGTGTCAACATTCCTGTTGAACCTACTGTATCTACTGAAATAGTATTACCACAAAATGTTGTTCCTAATGCTAATTTTCCTGTTGAACTTATATTATTAACATTTATGCCCATTTTTTATTTTCTTTTTCTTTTTCTTGTTCCCAAATATCTTCTCAAAGTTCTCGTTATACTTATCTTTGTCGTATGGTCTTTGTTTACTACCTTTCGTCATGCTCCATATCTCTTTCTTTCTTCTCTAGCATTAACCATTTTAGTTCTCCATTCCTCAAACCCTACTTCTAAGGCTCTTAACTCAACCTTGACTGCACTTAGTTGACCTTTAGCAACTGCTACAGCTAACCTAGATTGATACACTTCTTCCTTGTTTTCTGCAAAGTTATCTTGACCACTTGCAGTCTTAATGCCCTCTGAAAGAGCAACAGCTTTCCATAAAGCTATTACTCTTTTAACATCTGCTTCTGACTTCAACAATTCGTATTCAGCTTTCTGCATCATAGGAGCGACATTTCTTATTTGTACTTGCCAATTCTCTATCTGTTCATCCATTAGCTACTTTCCCTTTTTGTTTATGTTTCTTAGTTCTCTTTCATTAATTACTATCGTAGTTATAAGAATTACTAAAAGTATCGTATAACTTATTATTTCAATAATTGTCATAACTACCTCACTCTGAAAATGTAAAACAAACATCTCAAACGCCATTCAGATAAATGGCGTAAGTGTTTTGGTATCTTTGTTCTATCCATTATTCAATCCCCATCTTGTTTTTAAAGTGTTCATCTCTTGCTTCTTCTATCTTCACAAACAGATAGTCCATAAGATGTTCGTGAGATGTAGTTCCAACACCATCCTTAACATCTTTAATTTGTTCAATCAAAGTTCTGTACGCAGACATGAACTCAAAAAATATATACTCGTCTATGTTTTCTTCAATTTGCACTACCAAATCTTTTCCGTAGGTATATTTATCATCAGAAATGATTTGGGTTTTTCCACTTGGATTTGCCATTGTTCTTCTCCCTTTTATTTGGTTTATCTAAGTCTAGTGAATCAATGAGCAGATGTGATTCTATCCACTCATTTTTCACTCCCTCTTTCTTCAAAGCATCTTCCAATGCTCTCTTAAATACTTTTGATTTAGCCATTACTCCCTCCTCTAAAATGGAATATCATCATCTGTAAAGGTCTCAACATCATCTGCTTTTTCCTCTACTGGTTCTTCTTTAGGTTCTTCTTTCTTTTGTGGAATGTCTAACCTAGCATACTTGTATTCTTTGCCATTCTTAGAAGTTCTATTCCATAAAGCCACTCTTAGTTCTCCAGTCCCGCCATCTTTGACAATACTGACTAATTCTTTAAGCATATCCCTACTAATCACTACCTTACCAGTCCAATCGGGCTGTTTTTCATTCTGTTTATAGTCATTAGTGTAGATTGCTCCATCACTTTGGTTTTTATTGTCGTACATATTAATCCTCCTTTAGGTTTGATACGATTGTTTTAAGTTCACTATCTAAATCAGCTTTCATCTTAGGAAAGTTATCCCTCAATGTAGCCAAGTCTTTAGTGTTATTCTTGTAGTAAGATGTCATAGCTTCTTTAGTCTTGCTAAGTTTTGACAACTCTAAAAAGCTTTTGACAAATAACTCCGCCCATTCTTCCGTGCCATAACCTTTATCTGCTTCAACATCTTCTGTTGGAGTTTCTACTGGTGTTGGCTCTTTCTTAGATTCTGTTTCATCATCTAAGTTGTCTATATCATCTTCAACATCTTCGGGCAAATCCTCTCCCGCATAGATATAATGTCCTAAACCAAACATCGCCAAACATTTAGTTAAGCAACGCATCTTAGAATTGTTTACCTGTGAAGAATTAGGATTCTTAACAGCATTGTTTTTAAAGTCCATAACACATAGTGTCATTTCTCTAGTTAAGTTATCTATAGATATTCTACACCTAACCTCTCCAGTTCCATCGGGATATTTGACATAAGGCACATCATCCTCGCCTTGATAGAATAAGTATTGTGCTTGTGGATAGTGTTCTTGTAGAATACCCCACGCCCACGCCCAAGATAAATAAGTTAATTTTCCTTTCTTTTCTATTTTATCAGAACAATCTATCTTAGATAGCTTGTCCCACACTTCTTTATAAGTTAGTTCTTTATCACTCATTTGCTTTCCTCCTTATATTGATTACAAAATTCAGCCACATCACAATAGTTAGCACATCTAATGCACTCGCCTTTAGCTTCTACGACTTTCAGCAACTTACTATCTTTATGACCACCTATATACTCATTAGCTTCTTCTTGGGTATCAAGCACTCTAACAGCAGTCTTTCTACCTTTCTTTTCCACTCTATAAGTATCTTTTCTTCTCCACCTTTCTGCATCAGTACATAATGGAAGCTTATCATTGATAAGGTAATCCACTTCTGCTTCTTGATGAATTGAAACTCTTTGATTGATGAAAGCTTCTTGCTCTTCATCACTCCATAAATCTATATTTAAAACTGTAATTGGCGATGGCGGATAATCTCCACCGCTACGAAGATACTGATTTTTGTTCCAATCCCTCGCTATCGCAATAATATTTAACTGGTCTATAGTTTTTCCTGTGTTCTGCTTGTAGAGATACGCATAGATATTAAGTTGCTGTTCCCATTCTGCTTTACCCTCTTGCAAAGCAGATACAATAGACCAAACAGAAGTAACTTTATAATCCTTTAGTATTTTACTTTTAACATCTATGCTGTCTGTCTGACCACTAACAGTCCAGTCCTTAACTGTTGCAAACATTCTTTGTTCTGTAATGGTGTCCTCGCTGTTCTCATTGGCTCTTTCTAATATGGTATGAACTGATTGTCCTAGTAGCTTCCATATTTCATCTGATACATCTATCGTAAGCTTGTCGTAATGCTCTTGTGCCAATAGTCTTATTCTTGGAGGTTGCAACAAACCAGTAGCAGATATGGTAGCCTTACCTCTACTGTAGTTATCATTGTGTACCGCATTAATTATTTCTTGCGGGATGTTATGTTTATTAGTGTATTTCACTTTCCAGTCTATTTTGACGAAACTCTAATTCTTTTTTTAATTCATTAGCTTCTACTTCCATACAAAAAACTATGTCTTGCATTTTTTGTACCATAGCTTTGCTTTCATCAAGTATATTCTTGGCTTTAACAAGTTGCTCTTGAATAATATCCATGTCTTTTATAGCCTCCATATGCCTACTCCATCTTCTAATTGTCTTACAGTAAATTTATAGTTAGGATGTTTGTGTGTAAACCTTAAACAAGCATTTCTAATTATTTTTACCTCAGAAGCTATCTTAGACTTCGCTAGAGGAACTTTTACAGTTTGTCCCTTGTTCATGTCCTCCAAGGGTAAGTCATACTTCCTAGGCTTTCCTACTCCTCTTGGTATAGGGATGCCATCCTTTATTTCAAATTCCATTTTTTATTCTCCTTTTGGTAAAAAATTAAGTTTGGTTGATAAACCTTTTACATAGTTTAAGTCCACATTTAACATACTTCTAATGTGAGCCATTTGTTGTGGTGTGATTTTGTCTAACAAGATTTGTAGTAGAAGAATCTCTTTTTCATCTAGTGTTGTCATATGCTTTCCTCAAAAAATAGTAAGGCGTTGTTCATATTACCTAACCTATATGCAAAGCGTGTATTATCAACGAACCCTTGGCGTAATACATTCCAAGTTATCCCTATACTTTGCTAGGTGGTAAAACTGGATTTATACTTTAATAGCTATCCACATTTTCCGCTAACCTTACAACACCAAATTTAAACTCTTAGTTAGTTTAATCCTTTGATGTCTTATATAAGTGTAGATGATGTGTTGATAATGTCAAGAGTTTAATGTAATATATTTTAATGCTTCAGACAGACCACATTGATTCAGATACAGACCAAAAAACTTTAGATGGTCTTGTGGTTAAACAAGCTGTTAGAGATGTTGCTAGTAAGCATCCTAAGTTATCTAACGAAGCTTTATTATACTTTATGTCTGATGATTTTTCTAGTTTGTGTAATCGTAATGACATCAAATCAGATGGCATTGTAGAAGCAATTAAGGAATTAAATACATATCCAGTATTATCTAAGAAAAGATTAGCAGAAGATGTCTGTGATATTGTTGATAAGTATTTTGGTATATATAGTAAGTAGATACTTACTATATTTTAATATTAGGTAGTACATACTACATAGTAAGTATATACATACTATAGGAGGTTTCATGTATGTCAAGAGCGAAATAGATAAAAGGGACTTTTTAAGTCATATAAATAATCAATCAAGAACAAGCGGTATGAAGCTTGGTCAACATAAAATATTATGTCCCTCATGCCAAAATGAGAGGAGTAAAAACAAACACGATAAACCTTTGTCAGTAAATATTGAAGCTGATAAGGTTATATATCATTGTCATCATTGCGGTATCAATGGTTTAGTATCAAGGAGAGAGGAATACCATATGAAAGTAGTAAAACAAGAAGTAAAAAAACCAGTAGAAACACCAAAAAATATACCCAATGACAAAGCTAGTGATTGGTTGCAGGATAGAGGTATAAGTATTACAGCCTCAGAAACGGCAGGAGTCGTCCAGACGGAAAAAAATAATAAACCAGTCATTGGTTTTACCTTCGTTAGCGATGGAGAGGTGGAAGCAGTTAAGTATAGGAGTGCAAATGGGACAAAGAGTTTTTGGTGGGATGGGAACGCACAAAAGCTTTGGGGACAACAGGTTTATGATAGCAAATTGCCAACATTAGAAAGCACAATCATCATAACTGAGGGAGAAATGGACACACTAGCTATCAAAACAGCCTTTGAGGGTGTGATGAATGTAGATTGCTACTCTGTTCCCAATGGAGCTCCAAACAAGATTACTGATAACAAGATAGACCCAAGCGAAGATGGTAGGTTTAAGTATGTATGGAATGATAGAGATAAGTTTGATGGTGTTGAAAGGGTTATTCTTTGCACAGATGCAGATGAAAACGGAAACATACTGGCAGATGAATTAGCTAGAAGATTAAACAAGGCTAGATGTTATAGAGTAAATAACCTTGATTGCAAGGATGCTAATGATGTATTAATTAAACATGGAGCAGAAAAGTTAAGGGATGTAATTATAAACGCAGAGCCAATCCCATTACACGGATTAAATAACCTAGACCATTATGCAGATGAATTTCAAAGCTTGTATGAAAAAGGTATGCCAAGTGGTGTATCAACAGGCTATTCAAGTGTAGATGAAATTTTTACCCTATCTACAGGTAATTTAGTTGTTACAACTGGTCATGCGGGAGATGGCAAGTCAGCCTTTATAGACCAACTTGTAGTCAATGTAGCTAGGAACAATGGGTGGAAAACTTGTTTCTGTTCGTTTGAAAAGCCAGTTCAACTTCATGCAGTTCAGTTATCTCAAATCCTTGTAGGTAAGCCATTTTTTGAGGGTTTTAACGCAAGAATGACCCAAGAAGAAAAAGACTTTGCAGAAACTTGGATAAGAGAACACATACTATTTCAAGATTATCAAGATGGTGGGTTGCCAACAATAGAAGCTATCCTAGAAAAGGGAGCAAGTGCAGTTATGAGATATGGTGTTAGGATTTTAGTCATAGACCCATTCAACTTTATACATACAGACCATACAGGATTAGAAACTGATATGGTTAGCGAAATGCTAACAAAAGTGCAACTGTTCGCAAAGCAACATGATGTATTAGTATTCTTTGTTGCACATCCAACTAAACCATTTATTAGGGATGGCAAAAAGAATGTATGTACAGGAGTTGATGTAGCTAAATCATATGCTTGGTTTAGTAAGGCTGATACAGGATTAACAGTCTATAGAGGAGAAGAGGGAGTTGAAATACATAACTGGAAGGCTCGTTGGGGTTGGCAAGGTAAGTTAGGAAGTGTTAATATGACCTTTAATCCAGTCAATGGGAGATATGCAGAAATTGAAGAAGTTGAAGATAACTTTGACTGGGAGTTCTGAAACATTACAAGTTAATGACATTGGAAGTCCCTATCTACATTTCAGAAACCAAGTTGCAATAACCAAAATAGGTAAAAGCAAAGTTGGTAGGGCAATCGTGTTTGACCAACACATCATAGATAAATCTTTCCTAGAACAAAAACTAACAGCAGAACAGCACAATGTCTGTAATAAATACCTTGAATTGATAGCAAAAAGTGGAGCTTTGGGAAAATCCTTCGGGCTGGGAAAAGAAATATTTACCAGTCATAGTTTTAATCAAGCTCCGCCAAGAGCTGTAATGCTTTCAAGAATACAGAAAAAACTTGTGAATGACTGTGGATATGAGAGAGAAAAGGTTTTTTGGAAGATTATGATAGATAATCCTAAAGAAATATGCGAAACAAAGGAGTTAGTAATGCAAGAATGTTCTAATGCACTACTAACTTTTTGGTATATTAGTCAGAAAAATCCTGTTTCTTTGTTTCAACAATCCCTTGTAAGCCAAGTTTAGCTTCATAATTATCACTTGTAATCGCTCCACTAAAGATAGCTTTGCCCTCTTGTTCAGCAGTATCTTCTTCAATAGATATGTTCTGCTTATCAGCTTCACTATGTATCATATGAATAATTTGCTTGTTAAGTGAGCGACTTTCTTTCTTAGCCAAAGAATGTGCCAATTCGTAGGTTTCTTCTGAACATCTAATGAATAGACTTTTCATAGTTATTATCCTTAAAAATAATTTGCGGACTATCTTGCACTTCTGCAATAGCAACACTTTCTCTACCAACTTGATAATACCTATCTTCTTCTAATTGCTTTATGGCACTTTCAATTAACCATTCGTTAGACATAATTAAAGGGTCATCTAAAAGAGATATGGCAAAGGCAAGAGCATCTAGTTCAGTTTCAAATATCCATACAAAATGTTTCCATTTAGCACTAGATTTAGTTGAATAAGCATTACTTGGCTCTGGTATATCTAAATGATATGTGTGTCTTATTACCGCATACATAAGCAATTATTATACTGCAAAATGCTATCAAAGTGAAATACCTATTGTTCCACATGGAACATTTACCCTACTGCTGTGTTGCAATGACCTGTGGCTGAGCGTAATCCTGAATAGAAAAATATTTACCAGTCTATTGTTTTACAACGCCTCATCACGCCTACTGCTGTATTATTGATTCCCACCTGAATTTTTGACCTGATAAAAAATATTTACCAATCTATTGTTTTTACTGGGTTTTTGCGAAGGTTCAAGCAAAAAAAATATTATTTACGAGTCTGAGATTTTTTGCTAGAACTTGGTGGTATGTCAACTATCTTTATAGACTATCAACCGACTACCAAAAAAAAAGGGACAATCTTGCGACTATCCCTTTAAACTTATAAACATAAGCTTGGAGGTTAATATATGAAATTGTATTGGAAATAAAATTAAAAAACTACGCAATCAAATATTAGTTCCAATAATATAATGTATTTGATAGCAAATTGCAAGACTTATTAACAACTTTCTAACACTTTTTCCACAGACTTATCCACAGCTTAAAAACCAGTAAATATATTTTATTTTTTGTCATCTCATCTAACATTACACCCCACCCCAAACAACACCAGTAAAAACAATATACCAGTAAATATTTTTACCATCAATTTTTTTGATGGTAAACACATCCACTTTTTTTAGACCAAAAAAAAAGGCGGGACACTACCTTTTACAGTAGCATCCCGCCTTAATTTATTTATATATCTTGCACTTCAACTTCTTCAATTTCATCTTTAGCTGTAAATCCAACAACCTCTACAATGTCATCATTAGCTGTAAATCCAAAATGTTTTGGGTTAGGGATGTTTAAGTTCTCCCTTTCCTTATATAAAACATCTTGCACTTTATGATTAATTGAAACCAAAGTATTAAAATATTTAACTAGAGCTAAATCAATATCTGATTTTTCTTCTAGTTCCCTATTAATCTTTGTATAGATTTCGTTGCAAGTTCCTATGTTTACTTTCAAAGTAAATTCTAACAATTCCCTATTAGTCATTGTTATATACCTCCTCTGTATCAATCCGTTCTGCAGATAACAACTCGTTAAATTCTTTTGAATTTTCTTCTTTAAGTGTTTCTGCCATTTCAATACATCCCTTAAAAGATGATATATTGTCTGTTGCTTGAAATAATATTTCTGCAACTGTTTCTATGTCGTTATTAATACTCATAATAAAAGACCCTCCAAGGTCAGTTAAGTTAAATAAACTGTTTCATGCCTTTAGGCAATCATCAGTAGAAAATACACATTTTCTATACAGTTTTGGCAAAATTGTCGCTAGGAGAACTCGCCTGTTGCAAAGTTAAGAGTAGGTTAAGGGCATAAGATACCCTAAAAAACCCTACTCTTAAATCGCATTAGAAAATTTCTATCTGTGTTTAGTCAGATAAAAATATTTACCAGTCTATTGTTTTATCAGCATAAATGATTTCATCTTCATTCCTATTACTTAAATACGCAATAGCTTCTGATTTATTAATAGTCTTTTCAAAAACTTCATAATCAAAATTAAATCTATTAGCAAACCATTCAGCTATTTCTTTGCTTAAAGTCCAAGACAATCCTTTATCATTAAGACCACCTCTATAGATTTTTATTTTATTAGGAAGTTTATCAAAGTATTTTTTATCATCATCGCACATAATTAAATGTTTATCTTTGATAAAATAATCGTTTAACAAAAAATACCAATAATCTAAATTTTCATAGACATTTTCAGTATCACACCAAATATATCTAATTAAATCCCAATATTCATCAGCTTTTGGCTTCCACCATTGCTGTATGGCATCGTAAACAAAAGGCACTCTATAAGGTCTTGTAATAAAATTTACAATTTTCATATCGTTATTTGATTTAGCTTCTTGAAATGCTTTGCTTTTAGCTTCATAACTTTTATTAGCTATATCTATTTGCAAAGGATGTTCGCTGTAATATCCAACATAAAACTTATGATGTATCATTTTCATTCCACTTGACAATGTAATAACACATTTAGCTAGTTCGCTGTTAAGTTTTATATCTTCATCAACATCATTAATATTTTTAATGCTATAAATTATATCTTCATTAAGTTTTTCATTTATATCCATAATAAAAGACCCTCCAAGGTCAGTTAAGTTAAAATCCTGTTTCATGGTTTCCCAATCATCAGTTGCAATACACATTGCAAAACAGAAAATTTGACTAGCAAAGAGAAAAATATTTACTGGTAAATACTTTTCTCAACGCTAATCTGCTAGAAATTTCTAGGCTTTTTTCTTCCTTGGTCTAGGATAGATTTCAGAAGTTCCAAATAACTTCTTCTTTTCTTCTGCAGTTCCAAAGTGAACTATAGCTTTAAACAATCTTCTAACCATGGACTGTATTGCTAAAGTTTTTTGTTCGCCAGTTCTAGCACACACTTTAGGCTGTAATCTAACAACTTGTCTTATGGTTAGTTGTTTTTCTTCATCAGACCAAAGACCCAAGGCTTGATTATGCAAAGAAGCATACAATCCATTCATAAATCCACCACGAAGATTATCTTCTTGTAGAATTTTGTACCCTCTTATTGCCATACCAAGAACATCTAAATCTGAATATCTATAAGACCCAAATGATGTCCAATCAATAATTTCATCAGACACACTTGATTTACTTACAGCTTCTTCAAGTTTAGACTTCATTGCAGTATTAATATCAGAATTTTCATCTAAACATTTATTAATGATGTTAGTTGTTTTATCAACTGTTGATTTTTTCTTTGCAGAAAATACATCAACGACATTTGCATTTACAACTGGCACCATTCTTGATGTAAGTTCATCAATAACATTTGTTTCAATACCCAATTCTCTAGCCATTTCTCGTAAAGCATTACCTCTACTTTCATGGTCATCTAGTAAACTGGCAACTACAATCTTTTCTAATTGCTTTTCAGATTTAATCATCTTTGAAAACACATAAAAAAGTTGTGTTGAAATATCAATACTATATTTATTCTTCACATTTTCTAACCATGTTTTAGTTTCATCTGAAACATGAGTAGAAACTGGAGAACACTCGTTTTTATAATTATCATTTTTCATAATTATATGTCCCTCCAAGGACAGTTTTTAAGTTTCTGATTTCATGCTTTTGCAATCATCAGCCAAGATACACATCTTGATATCAGAAATTTGATGCGGGAAGAAAAAATATTTACTGGTAAATACTTTTTCCTCCCCACCATGTTGTCGTGATTAAAGACTAGAGAAATCTATAGCAACTTTTTCTCCAAAAGGAAGTTCATTGCTCCAATTATTCTCGCCACCACTTAATGCCCATATTACTGGAACACTTGGCTCAACTTCTGAACTACATTGTCCATATCCGTCTGTAAAGTAGATAAATGCTACCACTTCAGATGTATCATCAGTATAGTCATTGTATAAGTTGAAAGGCGGGTCAAAATCAGTTCCGCCACCGCCACGACAGACAAGTTCCAACTCTTCACAATCCAAGTCGTATTCGTCCCACCACTCGCCTTTTGAGTTTTTGTGGACAGTAGTATCACAATAACAAACTCTAATTTTATTGATACCGCACTCTTCCGCTAGGGAATTGATTTCAGTTGCAAAAACATTAAGTTCTTCTTGTGAAACACTTCCGCTTGTATCAATAGCAATGGCAAGTTCTCCGCCTTGTGGCTCTTTATCTCTACTAGGTAAATTAATCCCTCGCCAAGAATGTCTTTTATTCAATCTTGTCCAAGTAGGATTATTAGAGTAAACACTTTGCAATAAATCTCGCATCACATCTACCCAATCAACATAACTTTCGTTTAGCTGTTCCATAGCTTTTCCAAAACCACCAGTAGGATTTTCTCCAATAGTATCTAGCTTGTCAGCCATTGTGATAGTTCTTTGAAGTTCCTCTTGTAGTTCAGCCATTTCAGTAGGCGATAATTCTTGTCCATTTTCATTAGTTGGCATCCAAACTTCGCCACTAGGTAATTCAACATCAGCAAGTTTCTCTTCAAGAGATTTACCTTGTCCATTACCAGTAGCATCAGTATCAGCATCTTCGTTAGCATCCGCATCAGTATCAGCATCAGCATCAGCATCAGCATCCGCATCGCTATCAGAATTGCCATTATCAGAATTAGATTGCAAATTCTCTAAAGCATCGTCTAAAGCATCTTCATCATTAGATAAAGTTCTATAAACTTGCTCCGCACTTTGTCCCTTGTACTGCCTATCAAGTAGTCCGCCCTCGGGTAAAGGCATACCTAAATCGTATGCTATCCAAGAGTTAATTACATAGTCAGTTGCTATGTTCCAAAGTTCGTGATTTCGCTTCCCTTTTCTTAATGGATGTTCCCATATGACATGACTTGCTTCGTGAACTAATACCGCTTGGATTTCTTCATCTGATATTGATTTAACAAATTCATCATTCCAATAAATATTAATTCCATTTGTAGCCATAGTTTTACATCGCTCATTATCCTCAATCAAAGTAAGTTTTAATAACATAGTAGCCATACCAACATTACCTTTCATAAGTTTCGCTCTAGCTTTAATCATTCGCTCTTCACTATTTTTCATAATTAATTCCTCCAAGAATTTTATTTATGAGTTCCTGTTTCATGGTTTCCCAATCATCAGTTGCGATACACATCGCAAGACAGAAGCAAAGAAAAAATATTTACTGGTAAATAGTTTTTCCCTGCAACTCATTGGCTTACTTTTTATACATATCGTTTAAAAATCCGCCTTTCATTTCATCTGCTAAATCACTAACACTATCTTTTAAATCATCTGCAAGTTGTTTTCGCTTCTTGTCAGTATAATCATCATCATCACGAAGTGAATTAACATCATTTATTTTTGCAAAGACAGTAACTAAATTTTGATGTGCTTCCGCTATCTTTTTGTCATTCCCTAGAATGTCAGAATTGATACTTGGAAGAGTATCTAAAAATTGTCTAAACTTATCAAAAGATGAATTTTTGAAAAACCCTCCACCTTTTGTTTTTGGGTCATAAGAACTTAACTTATCAGCTAAATGTTCTACACTTTCCAAAAGAGTTTCAACAGTAGTTCTAGTTATTGCTTCAACATTTTTAGTTGCTCTTTTTAATGCATCGCTTTCAATCTTCTTGCGAAGTTTTTCTGATACATTTAAACGAATATCCTTACTATTAAATTGTGGAACAGTACCAAGTTCAAAATCAAATCTGAATTTAGTCGCTATTTCATCTTTAGTTGGATAATCAGACAACTTAAAAGCATCGCCAAGTTTGTATTTATTCGCTTCAATCAAATTATCATAATTATCAAGAAACTGTTTAACTTCTTTATCAAAGTCAACTTTAGCATCGTTCACTTTATCCATAAGTGTATCAAGTTCTTGGTTTGGACATAATCGCCACCCACTTAAAACTTTACCCTCAAAGTCGCTAGTATTATCATCCCAAGGGACAGTCATAGGATAAAAATAGTTATACCTAAACTGATTGATAATTCTACGAAAATACTTATTCGTTTCCTTACCAAAGATATACTTCGCAACATGAAGTGAACTTTCATATGCTTTTTGGTCTATTGCTAGACCCTCTTTTAAATCCTTATCTGATTTAATACCGCTTGGATGCTTCGTTGTAAGTCGCACCAAAGTTGCATTTTCAGATAAAGTATTTGCATTTTCTTTTTTCATAATTAATTCCTCCAAGAATTATTTATTAATAAATTCTGATTTCATGCTTTTGCAATCATCAGTTGGGACTACATCCCAATATCAGAATGAGCGGAAAAGGAATATTTACCAGTCAATAATAAATATTCCTAGTCGCTTCGTGAGTTTAGATTTCTAAATCTTGGTTATCAATTTTGAATTTAGAATATACATCGCACTCTTTGAGTTCGTTTCTTAATCCAGTAATTTTTCTAACAAAGAATATAGAAAATTCTACAGTTGAAAGTTGCTTCAAATAATTTAAAGCATTTTCAAAGTAGTCATAAACATCGTTGTCATTCGCTCCATTAATTGCAGTTGTTAATGCAATCGTTGTCGCATAGCAAAGACCCGCATTATCTACAACTTCAACATTTTTGCCCTTACATATATCAGATATGTTTGGCACATCATTTTGAAGTGAAATAAAGTTCATAAGTTCAATCGCACTTTCTTGACCAACATCGCCCTCAAACAATTTTTGCATCAATCGTTTTGGCGGGTCAGTTTTCAAAGTATCGCTTAACCTTGTCCAACTTCTTGGGCTTGGCTGTGGGTCATTACATTTAGGGTCAAAGTCCCATAGTAGCTGTGGCATAAATCTAATAAGTCCTTGAACATTTAAGTCAATGTCGTTCTTATCAGCCCACTCTAACCAGTCGTCCACATCGTGAGTAAACTGGATAGCAGTAGTTCTATCTTGGCAATGCCTTAATATCTTATTTGCTCCGCTTCTATCAGTATGTCTATTACCCGCTAAAACAATTTTCCACCCACTAGGAAAAACATAATCGCCTATTCTTCGCTCTTCGTTTTTTCCTTTTGGGTCTAGTAATTGTCCTATCGTTGCTTGGACAGATGAATGTGCTTGTGCAAATTCGTCCAAGAAAAATAGACCCTCGCCACCTCTAGGCAAGTTGCCTAAAAATGCTTTCTTTTGAGTTCCCTCTTCAATGTAAGGTAACCCTCCCAAGTCAATACTTTCAACTAATCCCAATCTAAAAGAGATAAAACCAAATTCATCTTCTTTTGGATTAGTGTTATCAGTCAAAGTACGACCATTTGCTATTTCCTCCGCAATCTCTTTAACTATTGCGGATTTACCAACTCCAGTACCACCAATTAAAAATGGAATATTACTCCCTTTTAAAATATGTAGACATGAAGTTTTTGCTTCACTAGGTTTAAACATAATTAATTCCTCCAAGAATTTTAAGTTTAATATTTGTTAGCAATTTGCTAACACCAATAACATCCCAAATAGTTGAGATGTTTTCATAGCATTTCAGCTAATCATCAGTTGGTTTAATTACCTTATCTATTTTTTTGATAAGTTCTTTAGCACTAGAAGTTTCTTCTAAAGTTTCCCACACTTCACTATCAACTATGTGTTCAAGTGTATCTTTAATATCTTCTAATAGTTCTTTATCAATTTTCATAGTTTAACCCTCCAAGGTTATAAGTTTGTTATTTGCTATCAGATTGATAGCACCAAGACTAGATAATTTCTTATCTAGTTTCGCCAAAATTTCATTGGCTCGTCAGTTGGTTTAATAAGTTCTGATATATCTATTGAATAGTTGTTCGTGAATTTGATTTACAGTTAAGACTTGTTGAACAGTAAATTCATCATCATAAATAACGACACCCTCATTCAAAGTCATTCGTCTAAATTCGTTTATCGCTTCTTGTTCTGTGTCAGCACAAATATCACAATCTAATATTCCGCCAATTTCTAAATCAGCAATTCTATTATCAGTTTTAAATCTAAAAATATCCATAATTCTAAAACCCTCCAAGGTCAGTTTCTTGCATCCCAAAATAGGATGCTCATCAGCTTGTTAATTCAAGGACTGTTGGAGCAGTCCCAAAAGTTATATATTTAATAAAAAATACTTTCCTCTTGGTTTTGCGGGTCTTGTCAAAATCATCACGACTTGAACTAACCTATTGTCTCGCACTAGCCACCTTATGAGCGGGTTCCTTATTGGGCTGGACGGACCTTTTCTTCCCAATAAATCTTGTTGGACTTTTTTAACACCCTCCAACACTAGAACTAGGGCTGTTGATTTAACAACTCTTCAACTTTACTCTTTTCAGAACCGCTAGGGTAGTTGGCTACAGTTTAAAGACATAATCGTTTTGGTCTTTGTTGAAACATTATATACATACTTTGAACATCATTACAAACACTTTATTAATTATTTACCAGTCCACCATTTTTGCTATCGTTTTGTGAGCATTATATTTTCTTCATATCTGCGATAAGATTTATGCATGAGCAAAGATGAAAAACCAAATTTGAAAGTAGTCAAAAAAGAAATAGAGTTGACCATAAAGCAAAGACAGTTCGTGGATGAAATTATCAAGGGCAAGTTGGGTAGTTATAAAGAAGCATATGCAAAAGTTTATGATGTTACTTTAACGAAGCAAGGGAAGATACCCAAGTGGGTAGAAGTGGAAGCATCCAAGTTAGTAGCTAACCCTAAAATAACCATAAGCATACAAAGAGCAATGGAACGAAAAGAGCAGTCAGCAGTAGCTAGCAGTATCAGAACAAGGAACTATGTCATAGACCAACTGTATCGTGAAAGCAAAGAAGCGGATAGCGATGCGACTAGAGTTAGAGCATTGGAACTGCTAGGCAAAAGTGTATCGCTGTTTAGTGATGTCGTTGAAACCAAAGAAGCAAGAACAAGCGATGAAGTTGAAGCGGATATTGAAGAGCGAATACAAGCATTACTTAATAAACAATAGTCAATCATCAACCAACTATCTAATAGAGCATTATGTGTGCTGTGTGTGTGCTGTATGTGGTGTGATTTTGGGATGCACTATATATAGGGTCAGACACAACATCTTGTGTTCCTGGAATGATCTTTTACCACAACATATTGTGTTTGGATTTCGCCACTATAAATGACCCCACCCCCCCTTTTTTGCAACACGCTACCTGACTATCATATATACATAGTGATTTGCACAGGATATTAGTTACTTTCATAGACCCCCCCTATGTATTGCATTTTGATAGCGTTTTTTGTAGATTTCATATATAATTTCTCTAGGAAACAGCTAAGGGACCCTAGACCCCCCATATTATTTTTAAAAAATAGTTGTTTTTCCTGTGAAGATGTGTAATTATGTTAAAATCTAGCGTGATTTACATCCAGTAGGTACCTACTTGTAAGGTATTTACTTGCTAAGTGCCACTAAATGGTAGGAACTTAGTAAGTTTTTAACTTTAGGAAGTGTCTACTTACTATCTAGTATAGGAGATGTATGAGTAACCAAATATTAAGTCAAGTACAAAACCTTTCTTTGGATGAAAAGAGAGAGTTATTAGGCTTATTGGATGAATTAGAGGAAGCTAAGTCCCGAGAAAAGTGTGCAGAAGAGTATATGTCCTTTGTTAAGGAGATGTGGAGTGCATTTATAGAGGGTCCCCATCATAAAATTATGGCGGATGCCTTTGAAAGGGTAGCTAATGGCGATTTAAAGCGTCTAATTATCAATATGCCACCTAGACATACCAAATCCGAGTTTGCATCTTACCTATTACCTGCATGGTTTCTAGGAAGTAAGCCAGAAAAGAAGATTATTCAGACCGCACACACCGCAGAACTAGCTGTAGGCTTTGGTAGAAAGGTTAGAAACCTTGTAGGAAGCAAAGATTTTAAGAAAATATTCCCCAATGTTAGTTTGCAGTCGGATTCCAAAGCTGCGGGTCGTTGGAATACGAATAAAGGCGGTGAATATTTCGCTATCGGTGTAGGAGGAGCAGTTACTGGTAAAGGTGCTGACCTACTCATCATAGATGACCCGCACTCAGAGCAAGAAGGAGCTTCAGCAGACATAAATGTCTTTAATCGTACCTATGAATGGTACACATCTGGTCCTAGACAGCGTTTACAGCCTAATGGTGCAATCGTTGTAGTGATGACAAGATGGCATAACAAGGATTTAACTGGTCAAGTTGTAGATGCTAGTATAAAGCGTGGCGGAGCCGACCAATGGGAAGTAATTGAACTACCTGCAATCTTACCTTCTGGTAAACCTTTGTGGGATGCTTTCTGGAAATTGGAAGAGTTAGAAGCTTTGAAGGCTGAATTGCCTAGTTCTAAGTGGATGGCTCAATATCAACAAGACCCTACTTCTGAAGAAGGTGCTCTTGTTAAAAGAGAATGGTGGAGAACATGGGAAGGTAGAAATCCTCCTGATTGTGAGTTTATTATTCAATCATGGGACACAGCTTTCTTAAAAACACAAAGAGCTGACTATTCAGCTTGTACCAGTTGGGGAGTGTTTTATAAAGAAAACGATGAAGGACTTGTTGCTCCACAACTAATACTACTAGATGCCTATAAAGAGCGTTTAGAGTTCCCAGATTTAAAGAAAATGGCTTTAGAGAAGTATAATGCCTATAAACCCGATGCTTTCATTGTAGAGGCTAAGGCTGCAGGGCTACCTTTAATCTTTGAACTTAGACAAACAGGCATACCAGTACAAGAATATACACCTAGTCGTGGTAATGACAAAATATCAAGAGTTAATGCTGTATCAGATTTGTTTGCTTCAGGAGTTGTTTGGGCACCTGAAACAAGATGGGCAGAAGAAGTTATAGAAGAGTTTGCTGGATTTCCTAATATGGAACATGATGATTTAGTTGATAGCAGTACGCAAGCATTATTAAGATTTAGGCAAGGTGGTTTTGTTCCTCTTGATTCAGATGAAGAAGATGAACCACTAGAACACAATAGAACAGCAGATTATTACTAGGAGATTATATTGGCTATAGACAAACAATTCGTTCCTGCTACACCAATAGATGGTCTAGTAGAAATGGACCCTGAACCAGAATTAGATATAGAAGTTGAAACAACTGAAACTGATGATGGTGGCATGATTATTGATTTTGACCCTAGTGCATCACAAATGACAGATGCTAATTTTGATTCTAACTTAGTAGATTTTATTGATGAAGATGAATTAACTTCTATAGGTAATGAATTAATAGGTGCATATCAATCAGATAAAGATTCAAGGTCAGACTGGGAAGAAACCTATGTTAAAGGTTTAGACCAGCTAGGATTAAAAATAGAAGAAAGAACTACACCTTGGTCTGGAGCCTGTGGCGTATTTCACCCTATGTTAAGTGAAGCTGTTATTAAATTTCAATCACAAGCTATATCAGAAATATTCCCTGCTGCAGGTCCTGTAAGAACTAAAATAGTAGGCAATATAGACTCTGATAAAGAAAAACAAAGTCAAAGAGTACAAGATTATCTTAATTACTTGCTTACTTATGAGATGACTGAATACAGAAGTGAAACAGAAAAGATGTTATTTTCACTACCACTTGCAGGTTCAGCATTTAGAAAGATTTATTTTGACCCAACATTAAATAGACCAAGCGGTATTTTTGTACCAGCAGAAGATGTAGTAGTTAATTATGGTGCAAGTGATTTAGAAACTTGTGAAAGAGCTACTCATGTAATGAAAAAGTCATCTAATGATATAAGAAAGATGCAGGTCAATGGGTTCTATAGAGATATAGAGCTACCTGATGCTACACCAACATCATCTGATATTACTAAAAAGTATAACGAGATGACTGGTGAGTCAGAAAGCTACGACTATGATACAAGACATACTATCTTAGAAATGCAGGTAGATTTAGACCTTAAAGGCTTTGAAGATAAAGATGCTAATGGTCAAGATACAGGTATAGCATTACCTTATGTTGTAACCATAGATAATCCTTCAGGCATTATTCTTAGCATCAGAAGAAACTATTACGAAGATGACCAAGCAAAATTAAGAAGGATGCACTTTGTTCACTATCAGTATCTACCAGGATTAGGCTTCTATGGCTTTGGTTTGATACATATGATTGGTGGATTAGCTAAATCAGCTACATCAATACTAAGACAATTAGTAGATGCAGGTACTTTAAGTAACCTACCAGGTGGTTTAAAAGCTAGAGGACTGCGTATAAAAGGAGACGATAGTCCTATTATGCCTGGTGAGTTTAGAGATGTAGATGTGCCAGGTGGTGCTATTAGAGATAATATTACATTTTTACCTTATAAAGAACCATCAGGAACATTGTTTCAATTATTAGGCAATATAGTAGAAGAAGGTAAAAGGTTTGCAAGTATTTCAGACATGAAAACATCTGATATGAATAGTCAAGCACCTGTGGGTACAACACTAGCTTTACTTGAAAGAAACATGAAAGTTATGTCAGCAGTACAAGCTAGACTTCATGCTTCAATGAAAAGAGAGTTTGAGATATTAGTTGGTGTAATTAAAGATTTTACAGAGCCATCTTATCCATATGAAGTAGAAGAAGGTCAACAAATTAAGATACAAGATTTTGATGCAAGAGTAGATGTATTACCTGTATCAGACCCAAATGCTGCAACTATGGCTCAAAGAATTATGCAGTATCAAGCTGCTATGCAGTTAGCACAACAAGCACCGCAGTTATATGATTTAGGTCAACTACATAGACAAATGCTTGAAGTATTAGGTATTAAAGATGCAGAAACAATAGTACCTCCAAAAGATGAAGTGCCTCCAGTTGACCCAGTAACAGCAGTACAAAATATTTTAAATGGTAAACCTGTACAAGCTTATGAGTTCCAAGACCATCAAGCTCATATACAAACATTAGTATC
>VTLG01015684.1_pt1 | contig 45197 bp, 16 predicted proteins | sample 4694571 | NCBI WGS metagenome assembly VTLG01 (sample SAMN12604809, study PRJNA352737) | marine metagenome | biome: ENVO:00000447; feature: ENVO:00000209|ENVO:00000569|ENVO:01000036; material: ENVO:00002151; isolation source: viral sequences binned using virsorter ...
CTCCAAAAGCATATGGCACACAAGACCGTGCAGTGACCGCACAGGACTATGAAGCAATTGTAAGAAAAGTATATCCAGCAACAAGTGACATCATTATATTTGGTGGAGAGGATCAAGATCCACCAGAGTATGGTAAGGTCTTTATTGTATTGAAACCGAATGATGCAAGTTATCTCACATCATTGACTAAATCACAAATTATTGCTGATCTTAAAAAATATGTTGTTGCATCTATAGAACCAAGAATAGTGGATCCTTCTATTCTCTATGTTGAGATGACAAGTAAGATTTACTATAACAGTGGTGTAACAGATCAGACTCCTTCTAATATTAGAGACAAAGTAATCTCTTCTATACAGACATATATTGATACAAGTGATACTGAGAAATTTAATGGTAAGTTTAGATATAGTAAGTTTGTAGGTGTAATAGATGATGCTGATATTAGTATCAATTCTAATCTCACGAGTCTCACAATGAGAAAAGACTTCTATCCACAGTTAAATTCTACATTCTATTATGAAGTATGTTTCCAGAATGCCTTTGATGAAGACTGTGATGATCCAGTCTTGTCATCTACTGGTTTTAGGGTGACCGAGTATCCTAATTTTGATGTTTACGTTGAAGATAGGGATAAGAAAATTGTCCTATATAGACTAGATACCATAACTGGTGAAAAGGTTGTCCTTGACAGTGATATTGGCGACATAGATTATGTAAAAGGTGAGTTAAAGATGTATGCCTTAACAATTATTAAAGGTAGTTTCTTTGATAATCGTATTTCACTAAGAGTAAAACCTCTATCAAACGATATAAAAGCAATGCGTGAAGTATATCTTGACGTTGACGTTGCTAATTCATCCTTCACTGCGTATAAAGAGTAATTAAATGGTTGCTGCTAAGACAAAGCGAATCTCGACTCTAATAGAAACTCAACTTCCTGAGTTTATTAGTACAGAATATGAACTTTTTACCAAGTTCATAGAAAAGTATTATGAGGCACAGGAGGTACAGGGTGGTACGTTAGATGTTATCAGCAATCTTCAAGACTATGCTGATATAGATTACTATGAACAAAACATACTTAGACAATTTAATACTTTGGATGTTAGTATCAGTAATACTGATGACACAATTGTATTACAAGATGCAACGAGTTTTCCAAAAGCAGACGGATACGTCAGAATAGATGATGAGATAATATTATATGCGACTAGAACTGATACTACTCTACAAGGTTGTACAAGAGGTGTTAGTGGTAACGTAACTCTTGGTGATTTGTATCATGAGACTCAATTTGAGACTACAACTGCTGCTGCACATGTTGCTGGTCAGAAAGTTCATAATGTTAGTAATCTTTTCTTATATGCATTTGTCAAGAATTTTGAAAAACAATATCTAGGTTCTTTTCCTGAGAAATATCTTAGAGGTAGTGTTGATAAAAGAACTCTAATAAAAAACATACAGAATTTTTATAAAGCAAAGGGAACTGATAGTTCTATTAAGTTTGTTTTCAATAGTCTTATTGATAAAGATGTAGATTCAAATGCACGTTCAAACTTGGCACAGTTTGAGTGGTTTATAAAATCTGAGTTTGATAATATTGCAATAGATGTTACAAATCCAGTTGGTGATTTTTTAGTTGGAGATAGAATATTTCAAAATAGTGGTAATGCTAGTGCTGAAATTGCTAAAGTTGTTAGAAACGACCAAAATGTAATTACAAGATTATATCTAAGACAACTATCAGGTTCATTTGCAAGTTCTGATGTTATATCAGGAAAGTTAGGAGCATCTCTTACCGCTGGAACAGTATATAGTTTTCCAAATGGTATTTTCTATATTGATTTTGGTAAGTTTGCTCGTATCTTCGGTCCTTTCGAGACTGGTAAGTATTATCTTGCACCAGAAGGTATAATAATGAGGCAGAACTGGCAAATTATATGGAACCAGTCTGATCCTTCTAATCTACCAATGCCTGTGCATCCAGAAGGTCACCCTATGAAGTTTAGCACAACTAGAGAGGGTACATTACTTGGTGGAGAATTATATTATAATACTGCTCCTGTTAACGGTGTAAAAACAAATTATACTAATGAATTCCAACCAGAATTTATGATGGAGTTAGGTGAGACTAACAGAGTTTATTATTATTGTGCTTATCATCGTTATATGTCAGGTTTAGACGGTGATGAGGGTTATATGACTCTCGTAACTGGAGCAGGAAGAAAACCAAAAGTATTCAAACCTGAGGTATACAAACCAAGAGATTTTACATATAAATCATCTGATGCTGATTGGATAAATGTATACGCACTTAAGTGTAAGGTTGTATCTGGTGACGTAAAAAATTTAATAGGAAAGAAAATTGTTCAGTCTGATACAGTTGAATATGACTATGCAGATGCTGTTGTAGATAATGTATATGCAGATGGAACTAGAGATGGAGAGATAATTTATAATATTGTTCTAGCACCAGAAACAGTTAATGGTTCATTTAGTGTCTCAACTAAGACTCAACTTGAGAAACCATTGTCAGGTACTGCATCTACAGGAGATAGGATAAATGTATTTTCTACTGTTGGATGGGACTCTACAGGATCAATATTGATTGGAGATGAGGTAATTACGTTTAGTGATAAAAATATATCTCAGTTTATTATTGATAATAGATCAGCACAAAACGCTGTACCTCATGTAGTTGGTACACCAGTATACAAACCAGTCACTTTAGTAGGATCTGGTGTCACGTTGTTAACGATGGGTATTGTATATAATTTACAACCATCAAATTCACAACCATATTCTGCAGTTGGTGATAAAATTCAAGTATCAAATCCTGGTTTTGAGACTGCTGACTCTAAAATTGTAAATGTAGGAACAAATCAAACTAGATGGATATTAGGATCTGGTGCATCAGTTAATATTCCTACATTTCCAACAACTGCTACTTCATTAAATCAAGTTTCTACTGATGTATCTGCTATACTTGCAGATGATCAATATTATTATATTGCTAGTTCTAGTTTCCCATCACATAAAATTTTAGATGGTTCTACATTTAATCAAACATTATTAGATCAAAAAATCCTTCGTATTATTAGAAAGCAAGCAACAAGAACTACAGAAACATACCCTACATCAAAAAGAGATATTGGTATTGGATTAAATGGTGTTCTTTTCTATGGTCATAAAGATCAAGAAAGTATCAGATATGGAAAATTAGAACAAATTAGAGTTGATCTTCGTGGAACTGGATATGTAAGACCACCATTTGTACTGATTGATCAGGTTCCTAATAAAGCAAGGGCGATACTTGCTGGTCAGGTTGTAGAGAGTGTTGTTGTAGATACAATTGATGTATTTCCTAGAACTCCTGACATAATAATCACTTCTGGTAGAAATGCTGCTGTTCGTGCTGTAGTGACTGGTGGTAAAGTAACAAGTTTAATACTTGATAATCCTGGTGAATTTTATTCTTCACCTCCACAAGTTGTAATCAGAGACAATGCTGGTAGAGGTAGATTTGCTGAGTTTGAATCAGTTGTTAACACTGATGGACAGATTACTGGATTTAATAAAATTGCAGAGGGTAATTTTTATAATCAAGATACTGTAATAGTTGACATAGTTCCAGTGGGCAGTGGGGCAACTGGTATACCTCTTCTTAAAGAATGGAATTTTAATAGATACGAAAAATTAAAGTCAAAACTTGATACAGAAAATGGTTATGTATTTGACAACTACAATAATGTATTAGAGTATGGTTATGGTTATGCTGCAAACCCGAAAGCACTTCGTGTTGCTCTTAATGACAATATTAATAACGCAGGAACTGAACCAGCATCTAAATCACATTCACCTATTATTGGTTTTGCTTATGATGGCAATCCAATTTATGGTGCATTTGGTTATGAGAATCCTTTAGATTCTACGTCATCTATTATTAGAATGACATCTAGTTATTCTATCAATGGTAGTCGATCTGAAGGACCTGATTTGATAAACTATCCTATTGGAACATTTGTCAATGATTACACCTATACCCACAAAAGTGGCACACTAGATGAAAACAATGGAAGATTTTGTATTACCCCAGAATTTCCGCAAGGAACTTATGCTTATTTCATTACTATTGATAGCAATCAAGTACCGCAGTATCCATACATTTTAGGAGAAAATTTTTACTCTTTACCTGTTGATAGTAATTACAATTCTGACATCAATCAGAATGATATTCCTAAAAAAGCAAAACATTTTTATCAAGCAGGAATGCCACGTAATGGAGATGGTTTCCTTGCACAAATAGAAGAAGTAAGACAAGGAAATGTAGAAGGTATTAGTGTAGTAGATTCTTCTAATAATTTCTCAATAAATTCTCAAGTATATTTTGACAATACTGGAACAGAGGGTTCAGAAGCAGAAGCAATTATTAATTCTGTAAAAGGAAAGACTGTATCTTACTTGGAGTCAAAAGAAAATAAAGTTGTTAAGTTAACAATTATCCAAAGTGCATACTTATTTGCAGATGATACATTATCACAACCATCATCTGGTGCATCTGGAACTATTGTCGGAACTGTTAAAAACGATAGTACAATTGTATTAAAAAATGTTAGTGGCACATTTGATAACACTGGCACATTTTCTGCTGCAATAAAAACATTTGATGTATTGTTAGATCAAAGAAGTTCATATACTAAAGGTGCAATATTAAGTTTGACTGATGGTGTCAATGCACCTATTGCTACTGCTGAAGTATTAGAAGGAACATCTGCTCAAAACGTAGTCCAGATCAAGGTTCTCACTGGTACATGGATTGTTGATGATACATATTTCTTACAATCTGATGATTTGTTTAATACATCTGGAACAAGAATTGTAAGACTCACATCTCTCAGTGATGGACTAGAACCATTTGAGGTTAATCAAAGTGTTGCTCTAGTAGAAACAACAGAGAATCATGGATTAGGAATTGGTGATCAAGTAACAATTGATATCAATCCTGATGATTCTACTAAGACTAAAAATTACTATGTAAGAAAGAGGTTATATCAAGAAGCAATTCTAACACCTCCTAGTGCAAAAACAAATATTAATTTTACTGGAATAGGAAGATATGAAATCCTTAATGGTGGTGCTGATTACACAGCTGGTACTTACACTAGCATTGCTCTTACTGGTGGATCGGGATCTGGAGCAACTGCTACCTTTACTGTATCTTCTGCAGGGGTAGTTTCTGGTATACAAATACAAGATGCTGGTGCAGGATATGCAAGAGGTGATTACCTATCTGTTGCTGATGAAGATTTAGTAAGATCTGGTGCATCACAATCAACATCAAGATTCACAATATATGTTGGTCATGTAGGTGTTGCTGCTGGTGTAACAAAAGTTACTGTAGACAGTGCACAAGGATTTGCAACAGATGATCTAATACAAATTGGTCAAGAAGTTCTAAAAATTGCTGGTATAAATGGAAGTGATATTTCTGTAATTAGAGGACAAGAGGGAACTGCTGATGTAGATCATTTTGATGGACAGGAAATATCTCTTTACAAAGGGAAATATAACTTTACAAATAATTACCAAATATTTACTGGTTCGTTATCAGGTTACATACAATCATATGATCCTGTAACACATAAGATAGTCGTTGTATATGATTATGCAACATTAAACACTAATGCAAATAAAGTTGTGTTAAGTTCTAGTTTCTTTGATACTAGCACACCACAGAGATTAGTTGCTGTGACATCTGCTGAAGATGTGTTGTATAAGTTTGAGTTCTCAGAAGATAATAGTACATTTGTACCTAATCCTAACATAGATCTACAAGAATTTTACAAGTATAAATTTGATACGTCTCATTCTAGTCTCACTGGGACTTATTTTGATATTAGTCCAAGTAGTAGTTATAATTTAATTACAGTAGAAAAAACAGAATCAACTATTTTACCTGGTAATGTAGGATCATTTACGGATGTTAAGTTTGGATTTGGTTACAGAGATGCATCAAATACATATCAAACAAAAGTAGGAACAGATTTTACAAACTTCTACTACTTTGATAATAAAAATATAGTAAATGCAGAAGGAGCATATTTTAAAATAATAACTGATCCTCTACAAGGAACTAAAACACTCAATTATGTTACACCAAATCGCTTTGTTTATGATGTTACCAGTACTCCTCTTTGGGATGGTTCTGGATCCATTTCTTACACTACTACTGGTCAGTTCGCTATCGGTAAGATTAATACAGTCGGAATTGTAAATTTAGGATTAAACTACAAAAAGGTTCCAGTTATTACTGGTGTTGATCCTACAGAATCTTATAGAGCAGCAGCAACTGTAATATTTGATACAGCATCACAGATAATTACTGGAGTTAATATTACAAATGAAGGATCTAATTATGTAAATCCTAAAGTTGTAGTTACAAAATCTGATGGTGTAGATGTAAAATTTAATGTTCTTGTAAGAGATGGTAAAGTTACTTCTATTACTGTAGATAAACCAGGCAAAGGATATACTTATGCTCCAGAAATTGTAATCATAGAAGGAGATGTAGAGGCATACGCTGTAAGTAATAGTATAGGAGTTCCACAAACTGTAAGAATTACATCAAATGGTGGTGCATTTCACTTAGATGAAACTGTATCTTCTACTTTCCGTTCTAATTATGTTCTTGCTTTAAAAGATTACAATGGTAATTTTAGATTAGGTGAACAAGTAGTACAAAAAATTAATAATGCAGAAGTGTTTAGAGGAACAGTTGTAGAATGGAGATTTGGATCTAATTTACTCAAAGTAGCAAACACTACTGGTATTGTTCGTGAAGATATTTCTATAGAATCTACATTGATGCCAGTGTCTGGTATTGTACAATCTATTTTTGTAACTACTTTTGATGAAGAGATTTCTAGTTTTTACGATAACTTAGGTTACTATCAATCAGACAAAGGAAAATTAGGTGTACAAAATCAAAAAATATTAGATAGTTTTTTCTATCAAGATTATTCCTACGTTATAAAATCAGGAACATCTATAGAACAGTGGCGTGATCTTATTAAAGCAACAACACACCCTGCTGGTTTTAAATTATTTGGTCAGGTAGACGTTGAGGCAACTGCTCAAACTGAGATGCCTGAGAATCCACAGAAAGCAGCACACTTTACTGTTGTACAACTTTGGGATCCTAATAAAAATAAAATTACAGTTGAAAACACAAGAAGAACTGTTACACAGACTGTACAAAAAGTAGAGAATCAAAGAATACGTAGAGGTATCGGTACCGCAGCAACAAGTGAATTTAATTTTAATGAAGTAGAGATATTTGAATTTACATTAGGTGCAGTATTTGATGGTGCATTTGATAGTGATGGTAAATTACAAGGAACCACATCATTTGACACATTAAAAAATGGAGTAGCATTTTCTCTTGCAGATGGCAAACAGAAAAATATGATTGTAACTCTTGATGGAGTTATACAAGAACCTGGCGTTTCTTATACATTAACTAATGGAAAAATTGTATTTTCAGAACCACCTCTTGCTGGTGTTGGTTTCTATGGAAAAGTATTTACATTTAAAGACGACCAATACAATACAAAATACTTTAAGAAGATAAGAAATATATTCCAACGTGGTGGAACATGGATTGATGCTGCTAATCAAATTGAAAGAAACGTTGAGTTTATCGTAAATGAAACTATTGGGTATGGTAAGACAAATTATCCCTCATTAGATTGGGCAACAAAGCAAGATGATTATGAAAGAAATATTAGAGCAATACTAGATGCATATCAACATGATATTAGATTTGGTGGTAATATCAAGACTATTGATTACTCATCAATATTCAATACTGATAGCGACTACCTTTACATTCAAAATAATAAAACTGAATCTATTTCTATATTTGAATATGCAACTAGGTTAGCAAAACTCGCTATTAGAAATTGGGATTTCATTGATGTTGGTATTGAGTATATCCAAGGTCAAAACACAATCAAAGTTACAGATACAAAAAATCTTGCTATTGGTTTACATGTAAGTTCTGGTAAATCATATCCAGCAGGAACTAAAATTGTATCTATTGATAGTGAAACACAAGTCACAGTAAGTAATGCTGCACTTGCAAACTCTGGTGGTGGAGGTGGTGCACCATCTGGAACCACTCCTGTAAGTGGCACAGGAAGTACAGGTTCTCTTCCTACTAGCACAATTCAAGTTCCACTTGGTAGTACATACAATGTGCCACCTGGTGCAACTGTCACAGTACCTCTTTCATTCTCAGGTTCAACACAAGCAAAATTTGGTTGGAGTGCATTGAACAATGGTATGTTCTATAAAGCAGGAGAGTTAATAGAGAAAAATATAACAGAAATAGTTTCGACAGCATTAAGTCAGGGTCAAGCACAATTCCCAAGTGTAAATTGGGGATATGTTTACTTCCCACAACAAATAGGAAGATTGATAAGAGCATATGCGTATCATCTTAAGTTAGGTGGTAATTTTAAAATAGTAGAAACAGCACAACAATATTATGAGGATAATGATTATCCTTATGGTGAGAAAATAAGAACTGCTCCTACTCAGGACTTTGAACCATACGAGGATGTTGCAACTTACATTACTACAGATATACCAACACAATTATGGATGTTCAATGCAGCGAAAGATTTAGCAATATCGGCAATGAGAAATCAATTGTCTATTACTGATCCTAATGTGTTGGTTGATTCATTATCTCCTGCATGTGCAGAGGTAGAAAGCACATTAAATACATATCATGATATTGTCAGTACTATCCTTTCAGAAGGTAAAGGACTTGTAGAGAAAACATCACAGAATCAAAATAAATCTGGTAACTGGACTAATTCAGTAACATATTCTAATTACAATATACTTGGTGATCCTTTACTTCCTGCAGAAGAATGCACTACTGTAATTTCTGCAATGGATTCTCTATATGATAATTTGAGTGATACTATCAAAGAAGAATCTGTAACAAGAAGTTTACCTGATTTTATTGATGGTGAGACTACAGACTTTGAATTATATTGGGATGATAATACAGAAGTTAATACAGAAGAAGATGAAGATCTATTTGTTACAATCAACTCTGTATTACAAAGACCTAAGTTTACAGAAAATTATCCACTACAAGACGCATACTGGATTGATAGGACTGTTATTCCTAATTTAATTAAGTTTGATGTTGCTCCTATTTGGGATCAAGATTTAGGTGCTAAAACTATTGGTGAACCAACTGCAGTAGAAAAGATTGCAGGAATTGGCGTTGGTAATTATAAGAGACTTACTATTGACTATGAATTAGTAGATGGTGTCAGAAACGGACCTTTCTTAATTCTTGATGTATTAGATGGTACTGTTCAAAGTATTGAGTCTGAAGATAGTTTGTATGTATTTTTAGATGGTGTATTACAAGTAAAAGGAAAGGCGTACACAGTATCAGGTCCTAACATCACATTCCATGATTCTATTAAAAAAGAAATGCGAATTGACATGCGTTATCTTTATGGTAGAGATGTTGGTCAAATATTAAACATATATGATTTTGCACCTGATACTTACTTTGGTCAAGGAACATTCTCATTTAGTTCTTCTCAAACATTGATGGATGAGTTTTTGAGATATACTTGGATGGGTAATAAGATTGGTAATCCTATACATGTTTGGCAAGCGAGAGCAAACGGAACTAAGAATATCATTGGTGAGATTACAAACCCAATTAGAACTGGAAATAATGTAGAGTTTACTTTAAAATGTCAAAACCCTAGTATAGAAGCTGGTTTAAATTACGTATTTGCATCTAAGGGTGATTACAGTAACACATATGTACTAGCAGATGCTGATATATCAAATGATCTTCTTAACTTTAAGGAGGATGGTGATGGTAGAAAAATATTACGAGATGCTAATGGTGATTGGTCTGGAACATCTTATGGTAAGACATACAAAGCACCATTTGTGTATCTTTCCAATGATGACAACATAAGAGTAGATGGGGAAGATGGATTTAGAAGAATCAAAAAACTTCCTACAGAATCTACAAGTAAAGATGGTAGAAATGGAGAACAAACTTCTGATGATATCTTTAGTTCAGTCTCAATTGAGTCTTATACTGGAATTACGAGAGGAGAGGGTTTATCTGTAGTAGCAACTATAGAGAATGGGTCTGTTATATCTCTCACATGGAACCAACGTAGTTATGATCCTCTTACACAACCAACTGCATATCAATACTTTACACCTCCTGTGCTTAAGTTTGAATCATTAGATGGTAATGGTGGTGGTGCTAGAGCAAATGTATTAGTAAGTAAAGGACAAGTCATTAGTGTTGACTTACTAGATGGTGGTTCTGGATATACAAAAGCACCTAAGGTAATTACAACAAGAGGATTTGATCTTTTAACTGAAAGAGATATTGGTGTATCGTTAATAAACATAGGGGTTGTACCTTATATACAGACAGGTGGAATGACATCAACATCTGTCATCAGTGAGATTGATAACTCTGGTGCTCTTGGTATTGATACTGTTTCTAGTGTAACGTTTGGAGAACTAACTGATGCAACAATATCATTAGAAAGAGATTTAACTCCTGAGGAGTTAGAGGTATTTTCTATTGGAAGTGGATTAGATCCACAGAGAGATTATGTAGAGATTAATGCTAGTTGGCCAACACCAACATCTCAAGTTCAAGCATTTGATACACAACACAATGCAACTGAACTTTCTGCAAGGGTTCAAGATATTGTATCTCTCAATTCTATCTCTACTGTTTCTAAGGCAATTACACAAACTCAACAGATTGAGATTCCTAATAATGCAATCAGCAATGTCAACTACTTTGAGAACGCTGCATTATTGGATCTTGACTTCCTCATCGGTGATGTCATTGCTTATATTGCTGATACATCTAAGTTTGCTCCTCAAGGTAAATTGATGATTGGTGATGAACTCATATATTATGAGAAGAAACTTAATGATAGATTCTATCAAATTATTAGAGGATATCAAGGAACAACAGAACGAGATTGGGTTGCTGGAACTTACCTCAGACAAATTGAGGATGTAACAGTTCTATCTGCTGGTCTTGTAGAAATTGAATCTGATAGTGATGTTAGAATGGTCAATATTGGATTTGTAGATTCTGGATTTGAAAGAAAAGTACAAAGACAAATAACATCTCCATCTGATCTAGAGATAGTTAAGAATCAATTACAAGTTGAATTGATTCCACCACCATCTGGTGCAGTGGATGTTTATGTAGAAACTGCATTTATAAATGATCCTATATCTCTAAGAGGTGGAGGGACTGTTGATTTAATTGAAAACAACATCGGTAAGTATACAGTTACTAAGCGTGATGGAACAATTATTGAACTTAGAAATGAAAAATTTGGAACTGCTGATTACATTGGAACATATGCACCTACAAACGTAGGTCCTAATATAGGAAACTGGCAGTACATATCATTTGACGATGGAACTTGTGATGTATCTAACTTGACAATTGCTGATCTTACACAATACTTCCCTGCTTTGACCATTGGTGATTTCACTGAAAGAGCATCATCAAACTTTACTAAGTCTGGTGAGAAGTTTAACCTTGGATTACCATCAATTCAAAATCCTGTAGCAATTAGTCAGGTTACTGCTTCACCAATGCCAAGCACAATAACAGTTACTAATACTACCTACTTCCCATCAACAGGATACATTTATCATACTAATGGAGGAGTTTTTGGAATAATCAAGTACACTGGTAAGTCTATAAACAGCTTTACTGGTTGTACTGTACATAGTGGTAGTAATCAGATTACGTCTGGATCTGAGATAGTACCTATATCAATCGTATAAATAAACGTATAAATAACTCAGGCACATATTACAATAACGTCGGAACAGAAAAACAATGGCTGCTATTATCTCTGATAAGTTTAGAATTTTTAACGCTAAACAATTTTTAGAATCTTTAACCGAGGGTGCAACGGACACCAGTGCGGAAAGATCAAGAATGTATTTCTTTGTGGGAAGACCACAACCGTGGAAAGCATATCTGGAAATACATACCAAGAACTCAACGGCTTTCGTAGTCGGTAATGAGGTATATGTTGGAACATACGGATCAACTGCTTTTCGTGCCACAGTTGCAGCAGTATATGACACCGCTTTATTATTAACCGACGTTTTTGGAAGTAATGGTGTTAACTCTGCTCCTCCTCTTGGATCTGCATTAAAAGGTAGAACAGGTGGTGCTGGAGGTTCTGACACAGGTGCTACAGCAGTCTCTGGTGTATATCGTTACGCTACAGAAGATGTTCCACCACTTCCTCTAGATAATCAGAGAGAGAAGATTGCTCTATACGACGAATTAATTGCTGCCAAGCGTATTACTGATTCTTTTGCAAGAACAGTTATCCGCCGTTATAACTGGGATCTAGTTGCTAATCCTAAGTTTGATATGTGGAAACCAGATTACTCTGCTACACCTGGTGGCGGTGGTCAAATAGGTAAAGGAGCAGCAACTGGTGCTACAAGTATTGCTGATGCTAAGTTCTATGTAATGAACTCTGCATACGAGGTGTTTAAGTGTCTTTACAATGGTGAAGATCCTTCTAATACAACTGGACAGAACGCAACAGAGGAACCATTGGTATCTGGTGCTAACTATGACTCAGCAACTGGTCTTTATACAGAGACAACTGGTGCTGGTTACATCTGGAAGTACATGTATACTATTCCTACTGATGATGTTCTTAAGTTCCTTTCATCAGACTTTATGCCAATTGTTCTTCCTGCTAACGCATCTAGAACTGGAGTAGTTGGTCAAGCAGTTGCTGGAGCATGTGATGTTGCTCTTATTGAAAATGCTGGATCAGGTCTTCCTGCTTCACAAACTCTATATACAAGTATTAAAGGTGATGGAACAGGTGGTAAAGTTAAGTTTGTAACAAATGGTGCTGGTACAATCACATCTGCTGAAATTGAAGCACGTGGATCAGGTTACACATACGGTAATGTATTATTTGCAAATGGTAACCTATTTTCTAATGCAGGATTATCATCTGCTGTAACAACTGGTGCTTCTGCTGTTGGTGCAATTGAAATAGTCATGGCACCAGAAGGTGGTCATGGTTCAGATCACGAGACAGAATTAAATGGTAAGCGTGTTATGACTAACATTCGTCTTACATATTCTGAAGGTTCTGGAGATTTCCCTGTAGACAACGACTTCCGTCGTATTGGTATCATTGCTGATCCATTTAACTGGGGTACTACAACATTTGCAACAAATGATACACTTAGTGGATTAAAAGCAGTTAAAATTACTGGTGCTACTGCAGATTACTCAGTTGACGAGAAAATTACTCAGACTGTAACTGGTGGTACAGCATATGGTACAGTTGTATCATGGACATTAGATAGTGGTTCTACAACTGCTGGTGTTCTTAAGTACATCCAAACAAACGACGCACATACAGATAGTGGTGTTGTAAGAGCGTTTGAGTCTAATGGTTCTAATGCAATTACTGGAGAGATTTCTACTGCATCGGGTACTGTAGATACAGGTTATGGTTCTGCACTATTAGGTGTTACTTTTGCAAGTGGATTAGCAGCACCTGAGATTGAAAATAACTCAGGTAATGTAATCTATGTTGAAAACAGAAGACTAATTACTCGTGCACCTGACCAGATCGAAGATATCAAGTTAGTAATTGAATTCTAAGCATTAAAAAACTTCGCTAAATAATATGACGAGAATACTAGTATTATTGGCGGAGTAAGATGCCTCAAAAGACGAACCTAAACGTAAGCCCATATTACGAAGATTTTGATGCGAAAAAGAATTTTTATAAGATTCTTTTCAGACCTGGCTATTCTATCCAAGGTAGAGAACTAACACAGGTTCAATCAATTCTTCAAAACCAAGTAGAGAGCTTTGGAAAATATGCCTTTAAGCAAGGCGAACTTGTTATTCCTGGTGAAGTAGGACTTAACACAAAATTAGATTACGTAAAATTATCATCTGTTTCAGAAGTTGCAGTAAACGATGGTAATAATAATATTGTATATAAGAAATATGATATATCCCAATTAGTTGGAGAAGAACTTGTTGGGTTAACTTCTGGTGTCAAGGGAAGAATAGTTGCTACAAAATTAGCAACAGAAAGCACAGCAGATACTTTGTTTGTAAATTACGTCAATAGTGGTTCGTCTAACACTGAGACTACATTTAGACAAGGTGAGACTCTAGAGGTAATTGATGGCATTAATACACCTTTACTCGTTGTAGGTACAGATGGTAGTGTTCTACCAACCAGTATTCAAGTAACAAATCCTGACACAGGTGAGGTAACCTCACTAGAAAGTCCTGCTATGGGATTTGGTTCTGCTGTTAAGGTAGAAGAAGGTATTTACTTTGTTAATGGTTATTTTGTTCGTTGTGAATCAGAACTATTAGTTATTGACGAGTATTATGATAAACCATCTGCAAAGGTTGGTTTTACAATTAAAGAAGAGATAGTTACTCCAGAAGAAGATCCATCATTATATGATAATGCATTAGGATCATCTAACTATACTGCACCTGGTGGACACAGATTAAAAATATCTCTTTTATTAAAAGAGTTTGCTCTTAATGCAATCACTGATAAGAACTTTATACAACTTCTTACAGTATCAAGGGGAGTTATTCAAAGAAAAATTGAATCTACAGATTTTAGTGTATTAGAACAAACACTTGCTCGTAGAACATTTGATGAATCTGGTGATTATGTTGTAGATAATTTTTCAGTAGATATTAGAGAATGGGCACAGAAAGGTAGTAATAGAGGTTTATATGCTGTAGATGAATTTGGTTTATATAATGGATACAATGCAACTGAGTCTTCTAGAAAGATGGTTGCAAGTATAGGACCAGGTAAGGCATATATTAAAGGTTATGAGATTGTCAATAAAGAGACTAAGTACCTCGAAATTAATAAAGCAAGAGAAAGTCTCTCTACTGACAATGTTACGTTAAAGTCTAGAGGTCTTCCATCATTTAGTGTTACTAATGTATTTGGTAGTGTACCTTTAAACAAAGAGGGATCTGATCTTACTGCATATCCAGATGTATTTTTATATTCTACATTTAATGATGGTTCAGTTGGATTAAACAATACAGAATTATCTTCAGATCATAGACAGACAATTAGTAGAAGAGGACTTACTTTCTCTCCTAATGATGGTATAAAAACTATCACTTTACAGATTACAAATGCAACAACTTTAATTGGTGCTGTAACAGATGCAACATTTCAAAGTCAATTTGGAACTCTTTATTATGTTAAAACAAGAAGTGATGTTGGTAGTACAACAGGAGTCGGTTCTTTTAAAACATTGTCTTTTGCCACTACTAATAAACCACTTATCAACTCATCAGTATCGGTTCAATTTTTAGAACTCACAGTTTTTGGTGATAAAAATGAAATGGAATCGCTATTATTAGAATATGATTTAGGTGATGATGAGTATAAAAGGAAAATATTTTTAACTCAAGGAGCAGCACAAACAAATAACTCAGGAGATGAGTTTGGATTTATTGTAGATTATTCTCCTACTATTACTCCTGTAATTGGTAAAGCAAAACCAAATAACTTTTTCTTGAAGGAAAGAGGATCTGGATTTAATTCAGATTCAGATATTGTTCTTTCCAGAGGTCGTCTTGCTGCTGGAACTACTGCATACAATACTACATTTGGATTTTCATATTTTGATCCTCAGTTCTTTACTAAGATTATTTTAGAGTCAGTTCCTAGTGGAACTAATGCTTTTGATGAAGGTAAATATGTTTTCGGTATTAATAGCGGTGCTTATGGAGTTGTAGAAGGAACTGCATCTGGATTTTATTCTACAGGAACTATATTGTTTATCAAAACATTATCAGGAAGATTTCTATCTGGCGAAACAATTAGAGATGAAAGTGGTGTAACTGTAAAAATTGCAAAAGAAAATACAATCTCTCATTTTGTTGTTCAGAATAGAGGTTTGGGATATGCTGATGGTGCCACTTTATTAATAAATGGATTAGAATTTGATAGTTCTAAAGTTGAAATACTAAGAAGTGGAAGTGGTGCAATTTACAAGGCAGCAATCTCTAATAGATCTGCTGTTGGTATAGAATATGCACAACCTCCTGCAATTACTGTAAAAAATCCTGACGGAGCAGCTGCTCCTAGTTCTGGTGCTTCGGTTGTTCCAGTATTATACAGAAACACAGTAACTACATATACCCCACAGAATGTAAAATCTATTGGTTGTCAATATGGATCTGGAAATGCAAACACTTTCTCTGCTGATGTTGTTGTAGATAGTCAAAAATATTCTGAGATCAAGACCGTTACTGACTATACATTCTTTGGTTCTCAAGGATCTATGTTCATAGAGTCAACAAGTTTTAGTGCTGATGCATCTACTGCTGTACAACAAGGAGATATTGTACAGTTCTCTGACGATAATAATAATTTAGTTCGTGCCATTGTACAATTTGGTACACAACAGGAAGGATCATATAAATCTAGAATTTATCTAGATACAGCGTTACCAGCTGCAGTTACTAATGCAAGTATTGTAAGATTACGTCCTATAGTGGACAATGCTGCAAGTGGCACACTACTTTATTCTACTGGTAGTAAACAAGTATCTCAAATATCTGCTGGTGGAGATGATACTAAAATTAAGTATTACTTCCGTAGAGATTTTGTAACTACTGCAACTACAGGTGGTGGTACAATTACATTCGCTGCACAGTTACCATTTGGTACACAAAGATTTGCTGCATTTAGCGAAGAGAATTATATTATTACTGTGTTAGATCCTGGTGATGCACCTGACATTATAAAAGGTGATGTCATATATGTTCCAGAAGATGTTGTGGATATTTCATCTGCTACAGACACTGCAAGTGGTCTTACATCTGGTAGTATTAGTTTACAGTTACCATCAAATTACTTTGGAACTATCCCTACCAATGGAACTTTCCCTAAACTTAAGTTGACTGCTACTCTTGAAGTATCTAACGCAAAACCAAGACTAAAAACTGTAGTGAGAAACAAGAGAATTACAGTTACATCTGCTGGTGATCGTGTTGTGCCATTAAGAGGTACAGATTACGACACAGAGGTTGTAGAAATTTTATCTTATGCAGATGCATTCAAATTAAATTATGTTTATGAAGGAACATCATCACAACCACCAGAGATTGATACTGCTGGTAATATAATTTCTGGTACCGATGTAACATCTAGGTATACATTTGATGATGGTCAAAGAGATACAATCTATGATGTTTCTCGTATTGTTTTAAAACCTGGTTTTGAAGAAACAACTGGTCAACTTGTTATTTCTTTTGATTACTTTGAGCATTCACAAGGAGATTTCTGTACTATTGATAGTTATTTACATGAGGCAGGAGTTGCAGAAGATGAGATTCCATCATTTGACTCATCTGTGCTTGGTATAGTAGAACTCAAGAATGTAATTGACTTTAGACCAAAGGTAGATAGCACTGCTATTATACCAGGTTTTCTTGATACATCAACATTAGAAAGAACTGAAGGATCATTCTCTGGTGCTGGTGCTATTGTTTCAAGTAGTCCTGCCCCTGATAAAAATTTAGAATTTACATTCTCATTTAGTCAAATTCAATACTTAGATCGTATTGATGGTATCTTCTTAGATAAGAAAGGTAATTTTGTAGTTAACGAAGGTAATTCATCTCTCAATCCAACTAAACCAGATATGATAGAAGATGCAGTGCCACTCTTCTATGCATATATTCCTGCATTTACCAAGACAAGTAAGGATGTAAGAATTACTCCTGTAGATAATCGTCGTTATACAATGCGTGATATTGGTAAGCTAGAAAAACGTATTGAAAGATTAGAATATTACACAACACTTAGCATACTAGAACAACAAGCACTTAACATGCAAGTTAAGGATGAGATTGGTTTAGATAGATTTAAGTCTGGTTTTGTTGTTGATAACTTTGAGGCACATAAAGTTGGCAATCTCAAATCATTAGATTATCGTTGTGCTGTTGATGCTCAACAATCTGTATTACGTCCTCAATCAAAAGAAGATTCTGTAGGTTTAAAAGAAGTAAATACAAGAGAAGATCAAAGAGCAGTTTCTGGATATCAAAAATCAGGACATATGGTAACACTACCATATTCTCCATTATCATTATTAGGAAATGATTTTGCTTCTTCTACAGTAAATCCAAATCCGTTTGTTGTATTACAATATGTTGGTGATAGTGATGTATCTCCATCAATAGATCAATGGTATGATAATAGTATAGAACCAGTTGTTGTAGATACAAACACAGATTTATTCAATATATTTCTAGCAAAAGAAAGTGTTAAAGAAAGTTTCTCTAGTTTGCATAACTCATTTGTTATCAACTGGGTAGGTGCTTCTTCATCATTTACTGCCATCAATTCATTAGGTGAAGTTAATACACAAGTTGCTAATACATCTGTACAAAGTGCATCAGTAGGAAGTTCTTCTAATATCAGTCCTCAAAATAATGAGGTAGGTAAAGGATTGCAAACTAAATCTGTAGGAGATAGTATTGTATCTACATCATTATCATTCTTTGCAAGAAGTAAACCTATTAAATTTAAAATTGGTAGAATGAAACCTAACACAAGAATCTATGTGTTCTTGGAAGGAAGAAATATTAGTCGTTGGATAAATCCTGATCTTAGATTTACTGGTATTGCAGGAAACTCTCTATCAGCATTTAACGGTCCTATAACAACTGATGAGTATGGTAATGCATCTGGTTTAATTATTTTACCAGCTGGTTATCCTCCAAATGAAAATGCTGTTTGGGGTGGAGACATTGATACTGTCGGATATGACGAATCAGCGGAAGCGTTGAATTTTACTACAGGAACTCTTACATTTAGATTTACATCTAGTTCTACTAATGCAGCAAAAGCAGAAGTTGACACATATACAGAGGTTAAGTATTATGCTACTGGTATTCTTCCAGAAAATCCTTCTAGTATTGTTTCTACAAAACCATCTATCTTTAAATCTAATGAGGGTGTTCAGTTAATTGAAAGTAACACTGATAATCCTGTAAGACCTAATCCTCTTGCTCAAACATTTAAGGTAGAGAATTTAGATGGTGGTTGTTTTGTAACAGGTGTTGATCTTTATTTTAATAAGAAGAGTTCTACGATTCCTATCAAAACATACATTTCAAATGTAGATGCTGAAAAACCAGCAAAAAATATTGTACCTGGCAGTGAAAAAACACTAACACCAAACACATTTTTAAAATGTGCTGCTAGTGGAAATATATCAATATTTAAAGGTGAAAATGTAACTGGTGCTTCATCATCTGCATCAGGTCCTATCTTATCAGTGTTTGATAAAAACAATGTAGAGTTAGTTGCAACTGCAGCTGGCAGATATAGTCTTACAAACGAACAATGTTATACTGTTGTTCTTAGTAATCATAATGGCAAATCATTCATACAAAATGAAGATTTGATTATTCCATCTGTAACTCTTGCTAATGATACAGGTGGCACAGATTTTGTTCTTTCTATTGTAAAAGATAGTGGTAAGTTATCCGACATTAGAATTACAAATACTGGTCAAAATTATGACAGTGCTATTCTTACCATCGAAAGTCCACAATTACCTGGTGGATCTACTGCTACAGCAAACATAGAAGTTTCTGGTGGTAAAATTTATAATGCAGAAGTAGCACTTAGTGGATTTGGATATACAGAAGCACCATCAGTTGTTGTCAAAGGCGTCGGAAATGGTGCTGGAGGATGTGAAATACAAACCTTTATAGAAATAGATACACCAGCAGTTAGAATGGGTGTAGCGGTTGATACAGAGGGTGTTACAGAATCCACTACTCCTACACATTTTGCTTTTGATTTCCCAGTATACTTACAGAATGATACAGAATATGCTCTTGTAATAGAAACAGATTCTATTGATTATGAATTGTGGTCATCTAAATTAGGAGAAACCGACATAGCAACAAGTACGGTCATCACAACTCAACCAGGTTTAGGTTCGGTTTACCGTTCTCAAAATACTGAAAGTTGGACAGAAGATATATTTGAAGATCTTAAATTTACAATGTATCGTGCAGAGTTCAATACATCTAGACCAGCAGAACTATTAATTAAAAATGATAGTTTAGGTTATGAATTATTAGATAATAATCCATTTGAAACTAATGCAAGTGCTAATACAAATTCAACATCTAAGTTATTCAAAAATAATAATAGTATAATCAAAGTAAATCATAGAGACCATGGATATGAGACTAGTGGAAATTCTTATGTGTTCTATAGAACTGCTAAAGAAATTGGCGGTATTACATCATCTATTTTAAATGAGTCACTGTTCCAAGTAAGTAACTCTGGTGTTGACTCATATAATATACAGTCATCTTCTCAAGCTGCTGGTAATTCCGTTGGTGGTGGAGATATGGTATATGCCTCATTTAACAGAAAATTTGAGACATTATATCCACAAGTTTCTTACTTATCATTTACTGGTACATCATTAAAAACAGAAGTTAAAACAACTGATGTAGTTCCTGTAGATTCTACATCTACAAATTATACCTCATATTCACAGGCAAGTTATGAAAAGACATTCTTAAATGAACCTCATTACTTTACTAATCAGAAGTTTATTGCATCTGACATCAACGAGACTTTGAACAATCTATCTGAGTCATTGACATATAAAATGACTATATCGTCTACTTTGTCTCATTTGAGTCCAATAATAGACTTGTCAAGTGCTACTGTAAAAACAGTAACTAATAGAGTTGAAAAAGCTACTGGACAGGAAGATAGATTTGGTAGGAGAGATCAAATAATTGAGTTCTATCCTGTATATCAATTTAATCTTGCAGGAAATGGTGGTACACAATTACAAGCAGATCAAACAATCAAGGGTGTAACCACAAAAACAACTGGTACAATCGCTAGAGTTGATGGTCAGGTTGTATATGTAAGAGTTAAGACAAGTCAGTTCTTCCAAAAAGGAGAGACAGTAACATTAGGAAATCAGTTAAGTCTTACTGGTGTTTCAGTAGATTCAAATCCATCACAGGTATTTACTTCTATAGAAGATGCTGCTACTATTGTAGCACGTAATCCAAATATATTAAATGAAACTTATGACAACGTAATTACTGGTAAAGCAACTATATGGAATAGTCAGACTCAACAGTTAACTCTAAGAAATGATGTACAACCAATAATTGATGATTTTACTGGTAGAATAATTGATAATGTTCTCTTTAATAGAAATGCAGTTACTGGTGATCAAGTCGCTGATATATTCCGTGTTGGTGATTTTGTTAAGTATCCTAATCAACCAGATGTAGAGAATGCATATCTTGAGGTTGGAAAGGTAACATACACAAATGGTTTAGATTTTGTTGCTGAAGATACATCTAAAAATGGTTCTTCTATTGCTAAGTATGTAACTAAAGAAGTTACCATAACAAATCCAGCAACTGCTATTGATGTACATTTATTAGCAAATGTTCAAGATATAGAAAATCTAAAAGTATTCTTTAAGTATAAGAAAGCATCTAGTCAAGAGAACTTTGAAGATATTGATTGGATATATTTCAATACATCAGGAGAACCAGATGTATTTGAAATTGCTACAAGTGAAAATACAATATCGGGTATTGTAGAGAAACAATCTTCTTATCAAGATTTAAAATATAGTGTGTCTGATCTTCCAGAATATTCATCATTTGCTATAAAAATAGTGATGACTGGTACTGATCCATCATATGTTCCTAAGGTACAAGATATAAGAGCAGTAGCTGCGTTCTAGTTTCCGCATATGGATTTCATAAAAGTTTCTGGACATGATGGTCTTGTAAGAGACCAAAACACTGGTGCCATAATCAGTTTGGATGATTCTGCAGTGGAAGCTAGACGTAAAGCAAAGAACCTGAGTTCCGCATTGAATGACATAAATACATTGAAGAATGAAGTTTCTGAGATTAAATCTTTACTTAGAGAGTTAATAAAAAATGCCAGCAATTAGTGTAGCCAGAACGGACACCTTTGAGAAACAAAGGGAAAAAATTAATGAGATTAGTAATCAGATTTTTACTATCTCTCAAGGTGGTAGTGATTTATCTACAGGTATCTTAAGATTAGGTGATGGTCTAGTTGGAAATCCTTCTTTAGGTTTTACTAACGAAGGAACTCTTGGTTTCTTTAGACCAGTAGAAAAAACAGTAAGATGGGTATCTGCTGGAAAAAAATTATTAGACATAGCAGAAGACGCTGTAAGATTTTATAAAAACTCAGATTTTGTTAAACAACAATTAACTCAAGCTGGACTAACATTTACTTCTGCTGGAACTGGGTATGAGGGAGGACAATATACAAATATAGATTTAGTTGGTGGTACAGGAACTGGAGGTACAATTGATCTTGTCGTAACAGGATTTACTGGAACTACTACAAATACAGGATCTGGTTACATACCTGGCTCTTATACTTCTATCCCTTTAAATGTAAATACTGGATCTGGATCTGGAGCAATTGCTGATATTACAATTGATGGTTTGGCGGGTGAGATTGCACAAGCTGGTAGTGCTTATAAACCAGGTATCTATACTGGAGTTCCATTGACTGGAGGTAGTGGATCAAATGCTACTGCAGATATAGAAATACAAGGTGGGACAACTGCAACTGGTAATATTACATCGCCAGGATCTTCTTATGAGGACGGAACTTACACATCTGTTCCAACTTTTAACCAAGCAGCACAAACATTCGTTGTAACAGCAACTGGAAGTCCTGGTAGTTATCAATATGTAATTGATGGATCTGCACAAGCAACAATAACACTTAACAAAGGAAATACATATAAGTTTGATTTATCAGATTCCAGTAACGCATCACATGTTTTTGTAATTACAAATGCAGCACAAAATTTAGATCCTACAGAGTATTATTTTCAAAAAATAGGATCAGAAGGAAGTGCTGGTGCTTTTGGATATCTTGTAGTAAAACCAAGTGCGACAACAGCGATTACATATGAATGCTCTAGTCATGCTGGTATGGGTGGTAATGTTACCTTGGCAACAGGAGGCACTGGTTCATATGGAGTTGGTTTTGCAGCAGATATTACAGTTGCTAGTGGTGCTATAACTGCGGTTACACTTGTTGATGGATTTTCAAGTCCAGTTGATTATAATACAGGAGACGTATTAGAACTATCACCAACAACCTTTGGATTTAATGGTACTGGTAGTGGTTTTTCATATACAATTACTGGATTAGCATTTACTGGAGAAGTATTTAATGTAACTGTTGTAAATAACGGTTCTGGTTATGTTTTTGGTGATCCTTTATCTGCAGCAGATTCAGATTTAGGTGGTGGCGGTGGTAGTGGTTTCTCATACACAGTTAACACATACCCATTAATTATCAGAGATGATGGTATTACATTTTCTGATAAAGGAACTGGTTATGCTGCTGGAGAAAAACTCTCTTTACCTGGTACTACAACAGGTATTACAGGAACTCTTGGTGGTACAGTTACGGATGTTGATGCTACTCTTGGAACTGGAACATCGGTAACAGTTACTTCTTCTGTTGGAATTGTTGCAGGAATGGTCATTTCAGTTCAAGCTGGTGGAACTGGTTCGTTCCCATTTACTCCTGACACCACAGTTGTTAGTGTTACTAACGCAACCACCATTGTTGTAAGTCAAGCACCAGACAATGCTGGTGCATGTGTTTTAGATTTTGCCAGTACTAATCCTGCTAATGAGATTGTAGTAAGCAATGCAGCGGGAATAGTTCCTGGTTCAGCTGTTACTAAAACTGGAGGAGCAGGAGTTCTAGCAGCAAATACAACAGTTACTGGTGTTGCACTTGACACTAATACAGTTACATTATCTGATGCTGCAACGACTGCTGGATCAGTAACCTTAACATTCACACCTCCATATGGAACTCCTACCACTGATTTTGAATATACCATTAATGCAGTTGGTGTTGTCGAAAGTTTTACAGTAAACAATGCAGGATTATCTTATAGTATAGGTGATACTCTTAGTGTTTCGCCATTTGATATAATTCAACCAACAACATTTGCTGTTACTTACGTAGGTTTAAATAGACTTACACTAACAGGATCAGTAGCAACATCAGCATTTCAAGTTGGTGATACTATAACATCAACTGGTGGTGGTTTTGGTGGATCAGAAACTGTCGCAGTTTTACAAGTTTTCTCTACTGGTTCTACGATTGATTACATACTTGTTGAATCTGGATCCTTAACTGATGGTGATACATTTGATAATGATAGAACATCTACAGGATATACTGTCAATGCAGCAGCTGGTGAAGGTAGATTTAAAATTGATGGTGATTTCCCTGTAAATCAAACAATTTACTCAGGAGATACTTACATTTTTGATATTTCTGACTCTTCAATGAGTGGGAAAGAGTTTAAATTATCTTCATTCAGAGATGGTGTACATCCACCATCAAAAATAAGTGTAACTCCAACTTATACAAATGGAAGTGCTGTTGTAACGATGGCATCCACAACAGGGATACTTGTTGGAATGGATGTTACAATTACAGATTTTACATCTACTGTTACAATACCAGCTGGTACTACAGTTCAATCAGTTGATGGTGCTGGTCAAATTACTTTGACTAACGCTGTGACTAATTCTGGTACTGGAGTCGCTACAGATTTTCTTGGTGTAGAGTATACAGATGGTGTTGAGGCATCTTCAACACAAGTAAAATTAAAAGTTACAGATACAACTCCAACTCTATACATCTATAGTAATACAGAAGAAAATGCTGGAGGATTTGATAATGATGAGTGGACATTAACATCAAACACAAATAATCCAAGAGTATTTGGTAGTGGATTCTTGATAACTGTTGATGCCATTGCTAGTTCATCAGTTATAACTTCTAATTTAGCAACTGGTGCTTTTGGGGCAATAACCTTAACTGCTACAGACGTAAATTCTACAAACTTAACACTTGGAACAGGAGGAGTTGCTACTGCACCTACAGTTAATGCAACTTCTATCACAGCAGAAACTATCACATCTGCTGCTGGTTTAGCACTTTCTGCTACTAGCGGTGTAAGTTTTACTTCTGATGTATCATTTATTGATAGTAATGTAGCAACTCAAATATTAATAGAAAGACAAACTGGAAAAATTACTGCTAAAGGTGATATAAAAACCGAGGGTTCATTTGATAGTAACGGTCTTCTTACAATAAGTGATAATATAATTGCAAGTGCTGCGAATACAAATATAGAGTTAGCACCATCCACAGGATCCACAGTCACCGTAACCTCTACTGGAGCACTTGTTATTCCAGCAGGAGACAATGCAAATAGACCGACTGATGCTGCAAAAGGAAAAGCAGATGGTGCGATTAGATATAATACTCAAACATTACAATATGAAGGTTACAGTTCTAGTTCTTCATCATGGTCTTCTCTAGGTGGTGTAAGAGACTTAGATGGAAACACTTATATGTTGGCAGAAGAAACTATAGGTGCTAACGATAACAACTTATGGTTTATTAACGATAACGTCAACACATTAAGAGTATCACCTTTCCATCTTGAATTTGTAAATATGAAAAAGATACGTTCTGTAAACGTATCTGCTCCTGCATATTCAAATTGGAATGCTAACACTCCTGTAACTGTAGGTCAATATTTAAAGTGGAAGAATAATTTATATGAAGTAACAGGTGCTGGTACTACTGCTACAAGTGGTAGTGAACCAACACATACAAGTGGTGCATTAGCAAATGGTACTGCAGAGTTAACATATTCACAGATAGCAGTTGCACCTCTCACATTTGAGGATATTGAAGAATTAAGAATAGGTCCTACAGGAGATTTGCCATTAGTTGTTAATGGTGATTTAAGATTATCTGATAATGTTCTTTCTACTGACATTAATGATTTAGTATTACAACCTAATACTGGTAAAAAAGTAAATATTAATTCTGTTACATCTCTTGTAGTTCCAAATGGAACTACTTCTCAAAGAGGAACTCCAGAACAAGGATCTATTAGATTCAATACATCTGATAGTTTGTTTGAAGGATATGACGGAGCAAATTGGGGTTCACTAGGTGGAGTAAAAGATGTAGATCAAAACACATATATTATTCCAGAACTTTCTGCTGGATCAAACGAAAATATATTGTATTTCTACAACGATGGAGCAAATACAATGCAGTTAACTAAAACTGCATTAGACTTCTATGCTGTAGATACAATCAGATCCCAAACAAGTAATCAATTTGAAATTACTGCAAACTTGATGACATTCAATAGTGCAGAAACTACTTTTGATAACACAGCAGCAGATAAGACATTCCTACATACTTCAAAACAGTATTTTGATCTTGGTGTTTCTACAGGTGTTTATGTAGATCCTATTCTTAGATTAGATGATCAGGGTGATGTATATCTAAATACTGGTTTTGGAACTGGAAATTATAATGGTGTTAAGGTCTTCGATGGAGATCTGAAAGAGTTTGAATTAGCAGACGTTAAAATTTTATCTGAGGTTTTAACACTTATAAAAGGATCTTCTAATAATGGTGGATCTAACATTTATAGCACTGCTACTGCTAAAGGAGCAAAAGTCGTGCTTGTGGCAGAAGACACTGTAACAAATGAAAAAGAATTCATTGAGTTTGGTGTTACAGATGATGGATCAAATATATTACATACCGAGTATGGAAATTTAAGAACTGACTATCAGATAGTGGTTCCTACATTTGAATACACTGCTACAAACGAAGCAAGGTTAAATATAACATTAGGAGCAAATGTTCCTGCTACTAATACTGTGAAAATTACCTTCTCATCAACAATTACTAAGAAATAAAAATGGCAACTACTATAGATAAATTTGATTCGACTGGTGGTTTTTCTATTGCTAGAACCTCAGTCATTGATGAACTAAGGAATGGTAAAGATTTCAACACACTTGAAATAAAAAATTCACAATTCACAGATAGCAATACAACAACATATATTTTGAGAGGTGTTAACACTGCATCTCTAGCATTGGATGGTGTAGGAACTCAAATTCCTATCGCTAATAATACTATGAATTTTGTAACAGGTCACATTATTGCAGTCAATGATGCTGGAGTTGTTTTTACTAACAAACTAGAATCTGCAGTCTATTGTGATGGTAGTGGCAACGTTTCTGTCATGTCTACAATGGAAACAGTTATAAAGGATGACATTCCCTCAGGTCAAACTTGGTCAATTGTTCCAGTTGGTGCTACAAATAGATTTTCTTACTCAACAGTTAGAGCTGGTACTACTGCTACAATCAAATGGGCAGCATCTACCAGAGTTACTAGTCTAGATTGGGTTTGATCATGCTAAATATAACTGAGGATAATACAGGTTCTGGGAGTTAAACTGCGACATGGCAATTCATATTAATTCCGATAAAGAAAAGTTTAGGGCGGGTAGTCCCAAACTCATCGGTGACAATGAACTTACCGTTAGAGGTGGGACTGGTGCGAATGAAAAAGAGATTTTAAGAACGCAACTAGATTCAAATACAGGATTGCCCCGTGTTGGTATAAACAGAACGGGTCAGAGAGTTAATGAGGTAAAAATAATATCTGGTGGATCTGGATATATATCTGCACCAACAGTAACAATCGGTGCACCAGTTGGTGGAGGAGTTCAAGCACAAGGTTCTGCATTTATCTTTAACGGACAAGTTGTTTCCGTCGCTATTAATGAACCAGGTAGTGGATATGCTACTGCTCCATTAGTTACTTTATCAGGTGGTGGTGGTGCTGGTGCTGATGTAGAGGCAGTTCTTGATACTGTAGACTTTGAACTTGATATTAACGGTGCGATTAGAACCTCTACTTCTATCATCTCTGACACTGCGAGAATCCTCAACCTTGACATTGATAACTTTGTTACTCCTAACGCAGCATTTAGAGCACCATCTTTAAAAACTTTTGCAAATAATACTGGAACTTTATGGTCACCCAATATTATTCTACAGGAAAATGCATACAGGTACTTTGGTGCCAATATGTATCAAGCAATAAATTCTGGACAAACTGGAAACCTTGCTCCTACACATACAGATGGCATTGAATTAAATGGTGAAGTACAGTTCAAACACATTGGTTTCCGTGTTGTAGATCAAAATGCATATGGTTATTCATCAACACCAACATCAGGAGAATTTCCTCGTTCTATCACACCTCTACTAGGTGATAGATCAGACAAGATTGCAACTACAGAATACGTTCTTAACCTAGCAACAAATGACGTTGGTGGTCGTATTTACGTTTCTCAGCAGATTGGTTCTGACCTCAACGATGGTCGTTCTGCTGTAAACCCAGTTAGAACTATTAAGAAAGCAGCACAATTAGCATGGGCGACGCCAGGTGTTAAAGAAACACTTATTGTGTCTGGTGGAGATTATGTAGAAGATAACCCAATATCATTACCCCCTGATGCATCAGTTGTTGGAGACAACCTTCGTCTTGTTATTATCCGTCCTGCTAACCCAAAGAAACACATCTTCAAGTTTGGTGATAAGAACTATGTGATTGGTGTTACTTATAGAGATAAGATTGACTCTAATGGTGATCCAGTTGCTACTTGGGACTTTGCTATGGTCTTTGATGACAAGCAAAGAGTAATAATTGATGCAGATGCAAATGGTGATGCTGGAACATCTTGGCCTATAGGACATCAGATATTCGGTCCTGATCAATTTAGAGTTGGTTTCCAAGACAACACTGGTTTGAGTGCATTACAAGCTGGTTTACAAGTTGTTGGTGTCAACACTGGTGCTAGAGCATCTATTGCTGATGTTGTGTTTGATTCAACCACAGGTGCTAATGCGTATATATCTGGTACGATTGATATCAAATTAGATAGTGGTTCTTTTGTTGAAGGTGAACAATTTAATTACGTTACATCAATTCAAACTGGTGCTCAACAATCATTAACAACATCAGGTACAACTGCTGCTAATAAAATTACATATACTACAGATCCCACATCTTTGATTCCTCCAGCGACATATGTGTATCTTTCTGATGTTGGAAATGCAACGTTTACACCTTCTGCTGGTTATTATCAAGTTGCTACAATTACAGCAAATGATGCGAATAGTCCTACAGCATGGGAAGTAGAATTTGTACCTCTTTTAGGAGCGACTGGTTGGACTGTCGTTGCAACAGCATCAATAGAGACATTCCTTGGTAATGCTCAGGTAGAAACAATAAACACAAACAATCTTAAATCAATTAGAGCTGAGGGTGAGGTTGTATCTGTTGACGAAGATTATACTACATCATTACCTATTTCTAGAATTGATTTCTCTTTACAAGGAGATCCAAGCATCGCAACTGGTGGTTTCCAAAACGCACAGTTTGGTAACGCAGAAGACTTGGGTGGTATTATATTCTATACAAACCCATTGGTTGGTAGAAACAATACACACGAATTTAAAGAAGGACAAGAAATTTTAATTGAAGGTCTTTCAACAGGTTCTCCAGACTTATCAATGTTAAATGGTAGGCAAAGAATCTACAAAGTCTTAGAAGACGCTGATGGTCGTTGCAGAAGATTTGTAATTCCTAAAAAATTACCAGCAATAACTTCAGCTAACTATGATCCTGGTCAATTTGCTATTGTAAAATCAGCATCAAAATCAGTTACATTATCACTACTAAACTCTCCAAACAAATTTTCTCTATCTTCACCAGTAGACAGAAGATTCCAAGACGCTTGTACATATCTTCGTAATAACAGAGAGTTTATTGCTGATGAAGTTCTTGGCATGATTAATGCACAATTTGCTAGACTTCATTACTCTGTTTATGACATTGGTGCTGGTGGTGGAAATGACTTCAAAATATTTGTTGGACTTACTGGACAAGAACACACATATGTTTCTGGTGGTACAGTAACTTTTAACGGAAATACAGTTAATGTAACTGATTTTGTTTATGACAATGTAGTTACTGGTAATGCAACCGTTACTACAGACGCCCCACTTGCAGGATTAGTAGAAGATTCTACAATTAAATTAGAAGGAATGACTCTATCCTGTAGTGCTGGTAATAAAATATATCCTGCATACAGTGCTTACAGTGAATCAGGAGATGATGGTGATAACCAATGTAAGGAAGATGTTGTTCACTTTATCAATACTCTTATAAGAGATTTAGAATTTGGAACTAACTTTAATACTATTGACGGTGCGAAAAAATATATTGTTGGTGGAAAAGTAACATATATTGAAGAAGAAATTATTGAAAACGTTCGTGCTATTGAATATGCTAGACAGTTAGCAATCTATGCAATAAGAAACTGGAGAACTGGAAATGGAACTCCTAGTGAACCAATTTATACACCAAAATATTCCAGTGTAACAAGATACTTTGATGATACTGTTATTACAACAACTGCAGGAAATCCTGCTTGTGCTAACGTAGTATCTGCTATTGATACTCTATCATTCTTGTGGGTAGATATTATTACTAACAATGCATCAGGAACATACTTAGATGCTGCATATTTAATTTCTAGAAATAAAAATCTTATTGCAGATCAAGCATTAATTGATACCGAAGCTGCTTATCCTTTCTTACAATTAAATAATGTACATGAAAGAAAATGTCGTAGAGATGTAAGAAAAGTATTAGATGGTTTAATAAAAGATTTAGTATTAGGAGGTAATGACGGTATATTAACTGCTGCAGAATCATACTTTAGTGGTACTGCATTAACTGGTATTCAAGAGGCACAACGTCCTGCAACAATATACGCATTTGGAAGAGCAAAAACATATGCTATCGCAGCAATGCGTAACTGGACTGATGGTAATACAATAGAAGTTACTCCAACTAACTCTACATATAATTCAACATCAGGTGAATTGACTGTTACATTCCCTGATCCCACAATTCCAGTCGCTATTGGAGACAGAGTTGCATTTAAAGAAGATGCACTTAATTTCTCATGTACATATAATGGCGTTACAGCAAATCATCCTGGTCCTGCTAAAACAGACCCTTCATATGGAAAGAGTTTTAATGTATCAAATAGAGTAAGTAATGGATCTTCAACAACAATTACATGTAATGTTGGAGATGCAGGTCCTGCTGCTGGTGTTGCACATACATTTGTAAGTGCTATAAGTAATGGCACAATTATTATTTACAATCCTACATCACTGTCATCGACTATTCCTAAATTTGAAGATTGGAATATTCTCCTTGATGCAAGTGCTGGTGCTGCTACAAACATTTTATCACCAACAAACGCTACTTACGATGGTGGAACTGGTTTATTAGAATTAACAGTTGGTTCTGGTCACGGTGTAACCACATCAAATACAGTTCGTATTGCAGAAAATGCAATAACAATGACTTGTGGAATGGACAATAATGCTACTGAGCATAGTTATCCACAAATTGGTCAACCAGCATATGGTAATAATAGACCTGTTACCGCTGTATCTACAACAACTATTACTGTTGATGTTGGACAAGCTGGTGCAAATACAACATTCACTCCAACAAACGCTGTTTACAATCCTGTTAGTGGATTTTTAGAATTAACTATTGGATCTCATGATTTAAGCATAGATGAAGGAATTGTTATCGCTGATGATTCATTAACATTTACATGTGCGATGGATAATAATCAGAGTCAAAAGACTTATCCTCGTGCAGCTATTGATTATATTTCTGGAAGATCTACTCCAATCATAGCAACAACAGCTGAAACTATAACTGTTAATGTTGGTGCTGCTGGTGTTAATAGAACATACACCCCTACAAATGCTACCTATAATCCTAATACTGGTGACATGGTATTGACCATGGGTCAGCATGGTTTAGGAGTTGGGCGTGGTATTACTATTGCTAATCAATCTCTTGTATTCACATGTGCTCAAGATAATAACCAAACTACTCACGCATATCCTAGAACAGGTGATCCTGCATCTGGAACATCTAGAACAATTACTGCAGTAGGTGAATCACAGCACACAGTTACAAACGCAGTATACACACCTAGCACTGGTGTAATGGTAGTTACCAGTGCTGGTCATGGATTTAGCGATGGTGACTACGTTAAGTTTGATGATGATTCATTAACATTTACATGTTCTCTAGATGGTAATGCAACAAATCATACTTATCCACGTGCTACAGATCGTGCTAGTGGAAGATGGTTAGTTATATCAAATAAAACAAATGATACATTTGAAGTTAATGTTGGTATTACTGCATTTGGAGGAACACATGCTTTCGTTACTGCAACATCAAATGGTCTTAAGAGACAGACAGGAACACTAACAGTCAATGTTGGAACATCATCTAATACAACTGCTCACACATTTGTATCTGCATCAACAGATGCAATAGGACATTCTCCAAATACAGCTCATACATTTGTAAGTGCATCTACTGGTGCTGTTATTCATCAACCATCTGCTGCTCATACATTTAAGAGAATGGATGCAAACTCTGTATCTGTATATGCTGCAGGAACTGCTCCATTATGTGCTAACGTTGCAACATCTATCAACACAATCATGGCGTTGTTAGAAGATGTTTTAGATGGAACAATTGCACCTGGTTCTACAGCAAGAACATATGGAACTCTGTATGATCCTGCATTACTTTACACATATCCAGATTCTTTCTTATATGATGAATTTAATAATAGAGTAGCACTTCGTGGTGATTTTGATGATTTCCCAATTGTTGAAGCATCTCCATATACACAGAACGCATCTGTTATCTCCTTCTTAGGAGGTGGTGGTGCACTAGTTGATGGATCTAAAGTTAAACAACCCAACTGCCCATTTCCTGGTCTTGAATTAGATGGATCAGCGACCTTCCCTAATCAGGGTAAGTCAATGGTTGCATCTGCATTCACGATTGTATCTTTTGGTGGTATTGGTTATAAGGTTATAGAAGACGGATATACACAGTTAGTTTCTGTGTTCGTTATCTTCTGTGCTGATGGTGTTCTTTGTGAGTCTGGTGGTTATGCATCTATTACAAACTCTGCTACAAACTTCGGTACATATGCTTTAAGAGGTATTGGATATAGAAGAGAGTGTTATGTATTTGACCAAGGTACAATTAGTAATGTATCATCTACTCCAACTGGTAGAACTATTTTAACAGTTACTGGACTAGGTAGAGAACCACTAGAGCATTATGTTGGTAAAATTGATGGATATAGAAATGCAAATGAAAATATAGAATACTTTGTTGATGTTGTTGCTGGCGTTACTGTAGGTCCTCCATTCTCTGCACAGTTAACATTTGATGATGGTACTGGTGGTGCAATGAGTCTAATTGACAATGCAACCAATGGAGCAGTTTCTACAGGTGTTCTTCTTGGTAAGAGCATCAAGTTACATAGACCATCTATTGTTAACTCCTCATCACACACTTGGGAATTTGCTGGATCAGGTACTAACTATCTTGCACTACCAGAAAACGGTGGTACTAAGACAGAAGCATTTGAACAAGTATCTGAACAGTATGGTCGTGTATATGTTTCTGGTACTGACGAACTTGGAGACTTCAAGGTTGGTACATTTGCTAGAATTGAAAACAGAACTGGTGCTATTACCTTCACTGGTACGGTTACAATCTCTGAAGTTGAATTCTTGAAACTAAAAGGTGGTGACGTTGTTGTTACTGGTTTTGACGCATCCAATACATTGGGTGGTGCTGGTGCTACTGACTCTAAACTACCTACACAGAAAGCGGTTAGAGACTACATCACTAACAACTTAGGACCTTACATAAACAAACCATATTCTACTAACGCTGTTCCTAGAGCACTGGTTGAATTGACTGACTCTGGTAAGATTTCTATTGACCAGATTCCTGCACTAAGACCATTCAGTGTATTTACTGTTGCTAACCAAGCAGAAAGAACTGCTTTAGAGGGAGCACTTGCTGGTGACATCGCTATCCAACAGGATACATCACAGTCATTTATTTTAAACAATGACCTTGAAAGTTTATTCTTATCATTCCAACCAGATGCTGCATTAGCATTTACAATTGGAGATATTTTTGAGGGTAGTCTAACAGGTGGTCGTATACAGTCAACAGAATATAGAAAAGGTGTTGTTTATCAAATCAATGTTAGTAATGGTGGTTCTGGATATACTACTCCACCAACGGTAAGTTTCTCAGGTGGTAACCCAGAAGCGGGTGCTGTAGCAGCTGCTGCTACTTGTACAATCGCAAATGGAACAGTCGTTACTGTAACTATTGTTGAGTTTAATGGATTTAAAGGTGGTAAAGGATACACCACTGCTCCTACTGTAACATTCTCTGCTCCTCCTGGTGCTGGTCAACAAGCACAGGGTAGTGCTTTAATTGAAAGTAGACTCTATGGTAATATTGTCAACAACATTAAGATAGAAGATACTGATACTATTGAAGATAGTACAACACCTAGTGCAAATACAGTCAATATTAATAGAACAGTTAACACATCTTCCTTCAATGTTAACAACTGGGTATCTCTATCATCTAACCAGATTGCTGCATCTGATATTACAACTGGTGTTATTGAAACAGACAGATTAGCATCGGGTGGTGCTGCTAACTCATTCACATTCTTAAGAGGTGACCAAAACTTTGCGTTGGCAGTTCAATCAGTTAAAGGTGCTGAGACAAGATACTTTGCTAAGTTACAGGCACAGTGTAACTCTGGTTCTAGTCAGATGCAATTTGCCACAAACTCTGATGTTCTTATTGGACATGAGGTTAAACAAGGTATTGCTGGAATTCAATCAAATACAAATATAACTGGTGTTGTCACTGCTGCTGGAATAACAAGTATATCTATTAATAATCCAGTAACTCAAACAATTCCTTTGGGAACAATTATTGAGTTTGAACGTGGTGAATCTCCAATGACATTTGAATCTACCTTTACTCAAGGTGGATTTATTGATGATGTTATTATCGCAAATGGTGGTACAGGATTTACTAATGGTCAATACTTTGATCTTCCTCTAACTGGTGGAACTGGTACAGGATTGAAAGCAAACTTCATTGTTACTAATAATGTAGTTACTGATGTAACTGTTACCGATGGTGGTACTGGATACAATGCTGATTTCTCAATTACAGTTGCACCAGGTGCAATAGGTGCTGGTTCTAGTTTAGTATTAAATGCTAAAGTAAGTACGGTTAATAGACAGTATGCAAACGTTGCTTTAGATGTTCAAAGAGTTTCTGATTTAACAATCTCTGCCGATCTATATGGTACAATTGGTGTTTCTAGGTATAAAAAATCACAGTTTAACATTGGTATAGCGGGTAATGGTTCAGTCGAACTTAAAACAGGACCTGACAGTGGACTTGATGCTGACTTGTTAGATGGACAGCAAGGTGAATACTATACTAATGCTACTCACCTATTCTCTGGACAAGTTCCACAAGACAGATTGGGTGGTATATATGGTATTGACATCAGTGGATCTTCTGCTAACACAATTAGACTACAAACTGGTACTAACAACCCAACCTCTAACCCAAATCCAAATAGTTTTGTTGAAGGTGCTATTCTTAATACAGTATTCAACAGTTCTAATGGATTAGGAACTGCATATCCTTCAGTAAACGTAGGTATTGGAACTGGAACATCAACCAAGCATATGGTTGCAACATTTAGAAATGGTGCAACTGGTTTTGATGCATCATTCGGTGGTGTAAGACAACTTGCATTTGCTAACGATGATAACATGTATCTTCGTGGTTCTGGTAATGGAGTCAGCACATGGAATTCATGGGCAAAAGTGTGGACATCACTTAATGATGGTGTAGATTCAGACCTCGATGCTGATAGATTAGATAACAGACAAGGTGACTGGTATCAAAATGCACTTAATATAAACTTCGGAACATTATCTGATAATAGACTTCCTCGTTTCATGAGTGAGACTAAATTTAGAGATAAGGTTACAATTAAACAATTCTCAGGTGACCCTAAGTTTAGAATTTATATTTCTGGTCAAATACTTAATCAGGCACCATTTATACCTGGCGATCCTAACAACCCATCTGTAAACCTTTACAATGCTAACGCACAGGGTGTTGGTAGTTTCGTTATTGATAGTGTTGTATTTAATGATGATGTTGATGATAACTTCAATGATTTCACAATCTTAATTGGTAGACTTACATCTGGTAACTTTGTAGGTGCTCTAACAGTTGGTACTGCGTCTAACAGAGTAGAGTTTGATGACTTTACTATTGAAGATGGTAACACTGTAGAAGTTGCAAACTTACATAGTGATGGTGGTGTTGGACAATTACAACTAGGTAGAAAAGACGGAAACGCAACTACACCTAGAATACTATTCAACTCTTCTCAACTTAACGCAACCTTCAATGCTAAGATAGAAGCATCTGGTGGTAATGCAACAACAGGATCAGGTAACCTTGATATTACTGTTGCAGATGCTGATGCGTTGACAATTAATAATCAGGTTATTTGGAACGTTGGTAATATACAATTCAGTAGTACTAACACAGGAAATTATGCTGTACAACGTGATGCATCTGGTAACTTCTCTGCTGGAACAATCACAGCAAACTTAACTGGTTCTGCTTCACTCAACGTATTGAAGACTGGTGATACAATGACTGGTGCATTGAGCATCACTGGTACTGGATCTACACTTACAGTTGCTGATACTACAAATCTAAACAGCACTGTTAATATCGCAGATGACCTTAGTGTTGATAGTGGTGTTTTATTTGTTGATGTATCTGCTAACGAGGTTGGTATTAACGCAGGAACTAACCCACTATCTACTCTTGATGTTCGTGGTGATTCTGGTATATTCATTCGTACTACAACGAATCAAGGTAATGCTAAAATTAAATTTAGTGATCTAACTAGCGATTACTCTCAAATTGGTACAATAGCATATAATCATGGTGATGCAAACTCACCAAATGCTGAATATAATGAAACCTTCACCATGTCTGGTACTGAAACCAACTTGGCATTCCGTGTTGTTGGTGATATTATTGCATCTAAGAAGATAGGTGTTAATATAAATCGTCAACCAGACTACACATTAGAAGTAGATGGAACTGGAATGTTCAATGGTGGAGTATACATTGACAATGCTAATGATAATGGTGGTGCACCAATATACTTCTTAGGTTCCAATACTCAGAAAAACTTTAGAATTGGTAACCAAGAAGGTTTCAGTAACGCATTTGAAATTACACCATCTACAAACAATGGTGGACAAAACTGGTCAACTACACCTGGTCTTTTAGTTCATGGTGATAGTAGAGTTTCTATCAATACATCAGCAACATCTGGTACTGATCCAGAAACAAGCACAGTAAGAAATTACAGACTTAATGTAGAGGGTGATGTTAACTTTAATGGTCAACTCTTCCAGAACAATGCTGAGTTTGTAACTTCTAGATGGACAGAAGCTACTAACCAAACAGATATTTACAGATTATCTAAAGTTGGTATTAATACTACTGATCCACAGCAGACGCTTGCAATCACTGGTGATGTAAATATAATTCCTGGTACATTTGCAAGTGGACAGAATCCAAACGTTCTCAAAGCAAATAATTCTAAATTATATGTTGATAGTAACGGTATCTTTAGAAGACATAATAGAATTATCAATGAAAATGTTACTGTTGCTAATAATGATAACTGTTTTTCTGCTGGAGATGTTACAATTCAGAACGGAACTACTGTTACCATTGCTTCTGGAGGCAGTTGGTCAGTTGTATAAATATAAAAAAGGTCTAAATTATTTGGTTTAACATCAATGTCTACATTAAACGTCGGAAATCTAAATGTAACTGGTAGTTTGAATTTACCAACGTACAGTACTTCTCAAAGAAACCAACTTACTGGTCTTGTTTCTGGTGTTATGATTTTTAATAATACTACAAACACTACTGAAGTGTATGATGGTACGGGATGGGTTGGTATTACTTCTGCATCAAGCATGTCAGCTTCTGGAGGAAATACTGTTACAAATATTGGTGGATATAAAATACACATATTTACAACAGACGGAGATTTTACAGTTACAACTGCTCCACCTGGTCAAACAGTTGAAGTCTTAATCGTCGGTGGTGGCGGTGGAGGTGGAAATGGCATCGGTGGCGGTGGCGGTGGCGGAGGTATGGTTGAAGGAAATACCTCAGTTGCTTCTGGAACAACCTATCCAATTGTTGTTGGTAATGGTGGAACTAGAGCGTATAGACCAGCAAATAATGGTGGAAATTCGTCAGCATTTGGTGCTATAGCAGCTGGTGGCGGAGGCGGTGGTTCTTACCCAGATTATCCTGGCAGCAGTGGAGGATCTGGTGGTGGTGCTGGAGGTCCTAGTGGATCAATTCCTACAGGAGGACCTGCATCTGGAAGTAGTGTTGGAAACGTTAATGGTGCTACTTATGGAAATAGTGGTGGAAGTGTTACACAAACAAGAAGCGGTCCTGTTACAAATGCTGCTGGTGGCGGTGGTGCAGGGGGCGGAGGTCCTAACATACCTGGTAGATCAGGTAACGGAGGACCTGGAGGACCTGGTAGAATTTCAAATATAGAAGGAACATCATATTACTACGCTGGTGGCGGTGGTGGAGGAGAATATCCATCAAACGCTGGAGGACCTGGTGGTCTTGGCGGAGGTGGTGGTGGTGGAAACCACAACGGAAATACTGGTGGAGCAGGAGGAACTGGAGGAAGAGTAAACGGTAGTTCTGGATCAAGACCACAAGGTGGAGTAGGTGGTAATTTCACTGGTTCTGGTGGAGGTGGCGGAGGATGGCCATCTGGACGTAACGGAGCACCTGGTGGATCAGGAATAGTTGTTGTAAGATATCAAACATAAAAAATATATTATTTACTACATTATTACTTTAATATGACAAAACAAAAATATCCCGCTATGTGGAACAAATGGTTTCTACCAAGCGAGTTGTGCAATATGATAATCAATGAGTGTGAATCTAATTTAGATCTTTCTGATGGAGTTACTGGATCAGGACTAAACAGATCAACAAGAGATAGTCAAGTAGGATGGATTCCAAAAATTCATTGGATTAATGGTGTCATTTGGCACTACGTATGGAATGCTAATCAAGAAGTTTATAACTACGACATTACAGGAATACACGGTTCTGTTCAATATACAACGTATTCACCAAATGAATATTATACATGGCATTGCGATGACATGAATGGTTTTGAAGATATAGGTAATAGAAAATTATCCGTATCAATACAATTATCAGATGCATCTGAATATGAAGGTGGTGAATTTCAAATGAGAGATAATGACAATAAAAACTTTTTTGCTCCAAAGGCAAAAGGTTCTATTATAATTTTTGATTCTAGATTACAACATAGGGTTAAACCAGTTACATCAGGTATTAGAAAATCCTTGGTTGCTTGGATTGGAGGTCCTTCATGGCGTTAAAAGATAGTGACTGGTCTCTTATAAATCTAGGAAAAATAATAGATGTCTCAGATTTTATAGAACCTCCTCCATGGGAAAGAGGAAGATTCGCATACAGTAAATTTGGAGTTGTTGATTATTCTGTTGATGAACAGATAGATGGTGCTTTAGCAAGATGGGGACATCCAAAATTTAAAAGAACTTTTATAAAGATCAAAAAAATAGTAGAAGAAGTGCTTGGGGAAAAATTATATCCAACTTATTACTACGACAGATTTTATTTTAAAGGTTGTGAATTACAAAAACATACAGACAGACCCGCATGTGAGATTAGTATCTCGATGCATATCTCAACTAATGCAACACAAGAGTGGCCACTGTATTTTACAGTTAATGATAAAGTAGTTCCAGTAAATCCTAAAGCAGGAGAGGCTGTTCTTTACAAAGGAATTGAATTAGAACATTGGAGAGATAAGTTAACAGGAGACAAAAATGTTTATTATCATCAAATATTTTTTCATTATGTGAGAGCAAATGGTAATTATGTAGAGCAAGCATATGATAGATGTATTCCAACATAAATAAATAGTAACCAAGAAAGTAGAAAGTAGTAATGTCAACTCTTAATGTAAATAAAATGAATTTGTCTGGGAGAATGAATCTTCCTAGATTGACTCAAAATGAGATAGATGCTCTTGACGCTATTCAAGGTAGAGTAGTATTTAATACAACAGTTAACGCAATCCAATTCTATGATGGAAGTAACTGGGTTCAACCAAGAACGGAAGCAGGAATTGTTGCTGCTACAGGTGGCACTGTTACTACCAGTGGTGGATTTAAAATTCATCAATATACATCAACTGGAGGATACAGTTTTACAGTTACTCAAGGAGGTTTAGTTGACGTCTTAGTCGTTGGTGGCGGAGGCGGTGGCGGAGGCGTCATTGGTGGTGGCGGTGGTGCTGGAGGTTATCAATACATTCCATTCTATGAAGTTACACCTGGCACATATAATGTACAAGTTGGTGCTGGAGGACTTGGTGGTAATGGATGGAATGCCAGTAAACAATATGGTGATAAAGGAACTCCTTCTAGATTTGGTACTATATGGTGTGACGGAGGTGGCGGTGGTTCTGCTCATGGCGGTTCTGGAAACGGTCCTTATGACTTTATGTGTGGTGGATCAGGTGGTGGAGCAGCTTCTCAACATTACAGAGCTGGAACTGGTGCTTCTCCTACTGGAAATAATTTTCAAGGTGGACAGAATTCATATGGATATCATGGTGGAGGTAAAGGACCTGGTAGTCCTGGTGGAACATGCTTCTCAAACTATGGAGGAAATGCAGGAGCTGGTGGCGGGGGTGCAAGAGATAAAGGTGATGATGTAAGAGCACCTTATCAATCAAGTCCTGGTGGAAATGGTTTCTATAATTCAATCACTGGAACTTCTGTAGGTTATGCAGGAGGAGGTGGAGGTGGAAACCGATCTCCTGGTAACGCTGGTACTGGTGGTCTAGGTGGTGGAGGTAATGGTACTGGAACCACATCAACTGCACCAAATGGTGGAACCAACACTGGTGGTGGAGGAGGTGGCGGAGGCTACAATGGATCCTCTGGTAGTAGAATTGGTGGTAACGGAGGACCAGGAATAGTCGTAGTACGCTATTTTACGGGTTGATAAATAATAATAACATTTGATTTTAATATGGAATTTACAGATTTTTTTGATTACGGTAGTATGAATGATGATCATCAAGCAGCAGTCAGCGAGTGTGCTAAATGGATAAAAAATACACTCAAAGATGAATATACTGCAGAGAGATTACTGTACCAATTTAAGATAAAAGAAAGAAAAAAATTTAATGTAGATGACTCTCAGTTTTACCATATGGCAAAACAGTTTGGATTATTTTGTATGGTTCAAGGGCATCTAGCACAAGAAGATGGAGTAGATATGCCATTTCTTGCAGTAAATGCTACTGCTAAAGATCTAGATCTTTTTCTGCAATGGGCTACTAAAGAAAGAATGGATAATATGACACAAGAAGAGTGGAAAGATTATAAACTTATGGAAAATGGTGCTAGACCAGAAGAATTAACAGAAGAATTGAGTGCAAAAATAGCACAAGAAGAACTTGAAATACAGATGATGGAGGAAGAAGGTGAAACAAGAAGTAAATTATTTCAAGGGAATATTGATGAATTTAAAAAACAAGAAAAACTTGATGAAGACCTTATGCAAAAAGATATTGAAAGATTAAATCAATCTAACGAAGTTATATAATTTATTATGAAAATTGTAATAGTAGGCGGTGGAATATCTGGATGGTTGTCTGCGTTATTATTTCCACTTAGACAACCATATCATGAATACGTAATTGTAGAAAGTCCAGAAGTTAAAACCATTGGTGTAGGTGAGGGTACTACAGGTCTTTTTATGACGCAAGTTATAAATGATTATTTTGGTACACCAATTGAAGAATTTTTAAGAGAGACAAAAGCAACACCAAAAATTGGTATTGAATTTAATGATTGGAAAGAAATAGGATCAACATATTTTAATCCTATAGATGGAACTGGTACTAGAGATCATCCTTTTGATTCTGCGTTATATTTTTCATATATTCAAAATTCTGAGTTAGACTCTTCTTCAGTCCATGGTTTGATGAAGAAAAATAAAAAATCTCCTTTCTATAAAACTTCTGGAGAATTAAAATATTATGACACTGCCTTACATTTAGACAATGAACTTACAATTAAATATTTAAAAAAGAAAGCATTGAATGCAAAAAATTTATCTTACATTTCAGATACTGTTTCTGAAATAATTAAAAAACCAAATGGTGATGTAGAAAAAATTGTTTGTAGTGATAATATTATAGAGGGAGACATCTTTGTTGATTGCACAGGATTTGCTAGAATATTTTCTGACAACTCTGATTGGGTATCATTTAAAGAAAATCTTCCTATGAATTCTGTTACCACTTTTACTAGAGATCATGGTGGTAATGTTGATATGCTTACAAAAGCAAATGCTCTTAGTGCTGGATGGTCATGGGAGATTCCAACTCAGGAAAGATATGGATGTGGTTATGTAAATTGTGATAGTTTTATTGATCAAAACGAAGTAGAAAAAGAAATACTTTCAATTTATCCAGACGCAGAGATTAAAAATTCATTCAAATTTGATTCTGGAAAATTAAAAAAATCATGGAATAATAATGTAATATCTCTAGGATTATCATATCATTTTCTAGAACCATTACAAGCAACCAATATTCACATGACTGTTGTACAAATTGATACTCTATGTACAAAATATATTAGAGATACAAAAGAAAGAACAATTAACGATCACATAAAATCTTCATACAACAGAACTATTGATAATTTAATAGAAAATTTTAAACACTACATAAATGCACATTGGAGTAGTTCTAGAAATGATACAGAATTTTGGAAGTACATTTCAAAAAAAGAACATCTAACAGATTTTACAAAAGAAATTATAGGATTGATAAAGTCAAGAGGTTTATTTTCAAGTGATTTTCCATCTTTATATGGAGGAACTGGAACTCAATTGTGGGGATACACCATGTTAGGATTAGAACATGCAACACAAGAAGATTCATTTAAGTTTTTAAAAGAACTTGGATTCTACGAGGTTGGTATGGATTCATTCTTTAATACGCATAACACAATAAAACAATTACCACTTTTGACATATAAACAACTTATTGATAGAATAAAAGTAAATAAAAAATATGAGATTTTAGCATGAGTTATGCTGACGTATTATCTTTGTTTCCATTACCAGTATTCAGTTCTGTTTTGGAAGACGTTGATGGAGAAAAAATTTATAAAAATCTAGAACTAGAAAAATTTAATGAGACTTCTCAGGCACAATCTCAAGAAGATTCTACAAAATCATACATCACTGAAGATCTCTATATTTTAGAAAAGTACTCAGAATTAAAAAATTCAATTGAAAAAAATCTAGAGGTATATGTCAAAAAAGTTCTTACTCATAGTAAAGCAACTTTTAAAATTACTACTTCATGGGCAACTTTAACTCCTCATGGAGGATCTGGACAAATTCATAAACATTGTAATAGTTGGATTAGTGGTGTATATTATCCTCATGCCACTGATGGAATTTGTTTTCACAGACCACTTACTTCAAATTGGTCTTTAGAAACAGATGAATGGAATGCATTTAACTCTGACATTTGGAAAGTAGAACCAGTAAACAATACACTTTTAATTTTTCCAAGTTTATTACAACACTCTATTCTAAAAAACAAATCTGACAAAACCAGATATTCAATAGCATTTAATGTTTTACCAACAGGTAGGTTCGGTCAAGGAGATTCGACCATTTATATCAGTGCTAAATAAAGTATACACTATTATTCGTGATTAAACATGGATCCTGCACAATTGAAATCAAACTTTGAAGAGCAAATAACTAAAACTGATGCTCAAATAACAGAGTTAGAAACAAATTTAGCAAAAGCAAAAGAATATAAATTAAAACTTGTAGGTGGTCTAGAAACCCTAGGACTACTGGAATCTAAAGAAGAAACACCTGACGCAGCACCCGCAAACGTTGATCCTTCCTAAATAACTAGGAAGGGATTATAGTGGGTAATGGCATCTCCAAGTACAAAAGCGGAATTGATTACATATGCTAAAAGGCAATTAGGTGAACCTGTATTGCAAGTAAATGTAGATGATGAGCAAGTAAACAATGTAATTGACGACACATTTCAGTTCTTCCAAGAGAATTGTTATAATGGTATGGAGAGATGTTATCTAGTACACGAGATAACTGCAGATGATAAAACTCGTCTTGCAGCTACTACTGATACAACTAAAGTAGATGCTGGTGTAACTACCACTTGGAAAGAAGCAACAAACTTTATACCTATACCAGCACATATATCTGGTATCAGTAAGGTATTTGGAATGGTAGGTAACTCTATTCGTTCCAATTTATTTGGTATTGAATATAGAATATTCTTAAATGATTTGTATGCCTTTGGATCTCTTGATATCTTAAACTACTATATGACCAAGCAATATCTAGAAACTCTGGATATGGTTTTAAATAATGGTTCATTCCAGCAGTTTAGATATACTCAGCGTCGTGATCGTTTGTATCTAGATATAGATAAAGACTTCTTGCAAGAAGGACAGAATCTATTGATAGAGGCTCATCGTATGATAGACCCAGATGATGCAACCGAAATGTATAATGATATATTTGTAAAAAGATATGCTACTTCATTGTTGAAAAAACAGTGGGGTCAGAACTTGATCAAGTATAACAATGTACAACTACCTGGCGGTGTAACACTAAATGGTAGAGAACTTTATATGGACGCACTAGCAGAAATTGAGAAAATCGAAGGTGAGGTTCTCAGTAAGTACGCTATACCGCCAATGGATATGATCGGATAAAATGCCTACAAGTCCCTACTTCCCAACTTATCACCAAGGTCACAGTGGCGAACAAACTTTGGTTCAGAATCTTGTGGATGAGCAAATCAAACTCTTTGGTTCTGAC
>VTLG01001744.1_pt1 | contig 45179 bp, 51 predicted proteins | sample 4694571 | NCBI WGS metagenome assembly VTLG01 (sample SAMN12604809, study PRJNA352737) | marine metagenome | biome: ENVO:00000447; feature: ENVO:00000209|ENVO:00000569|ENVO:01000036; material: ENVO:00002151; isolation source: viral sequences binned using virsorter ...
ATAAGTGTTTCACTGTTCTAAAAGATTATATAGACCGCGAAGAAATCGAATACCGCGAAGGCGGTGACCGCGCCTATTACAGCCCATCATCGGACTTAATCGGCATGCCCGCACCAAAGCAATTTCAAGACAGCGACTCATTTTTAGCTACGATGGCGCATGAGTGTATTCACTCAACTAAAAAACCATCACGCCTTGACCGCTCATTTGGTGCTAGTCGCTTTGGTAACGACGCATACGCCCGCGAAGAATTAGTAGCCGAGCTGGGTTGCCTAATCCTAACTAGATCGCTCAATGTAGGCTCTCAGATAGAGAATCATGCAAGCTACCTTAACAGCTGGTTATCAGGTATTAAAGAAGATAGAAGTTATCTTTTTAAATCACTTGCATACGCTAACAAGGCGGCGAATTACATTATGAACCCTGAGCTAGTGGGGAAAAACTAATGAACCTATTTAATGATTCACCTATCAAAAACGACGTACCAAAACACTTAAGAGTTTATAACAAATTAGACTCAGATAAACAAATGAAAAAGCTAACCGAATATCAACGGTTAGCACCATTTGAACAGTCGTTAAGCATACCATCAAAGACTTATAAAAATTGTTATGGAGAAGAATTTTTTATCGCTTCGATTAAGTGTAGAGTCTATTTAAATAAGCGAGACTTTAACGCCGAACCCGAAGAATATTAAATTAAATAAGAGAGTCTCAACGGCTCTCTTTTTTTATGCCACATATTGTGTCGATTTAGAGACAGTTGCCGCATATTTAGTGTTAAGTATATATACACCCTCTAAGCTCAATCTAGGTATAAATTCACGATACCTCTTCTCACTGGTCTATAAATAACAAATGAATTTTTTGTATGATTTTTCGCGGCAACTAAAAGCGGAAGCTAATCAGCGCGAAATTGGAAGATTAAAAAATACTAATGCAACCATTAAAGCAGAACAGCGAAGTTATGCAAGTAATACTATATACGGACAAACTATATTAAAACACCATACAGAACTAATAGCTCAAGAGATAAAAGATAGACTTCACTTATTGAGACGTGGTAAGGCGGCTGTTGATGCGGTAGTAGTTAACAAACATTTAAAAGAATGTGACCATCATACGCTGGCTGTCATCGGTATGAAAGTCATGCTCGATGTACTGGGTAAAGAGTCAAAGCCAGTGCTGGCTGATCTCACTGTTCCACTGGGTCAAGCTGTTGAAGTTGAGCTGCGCTTATCTCACTATTTCGCTATGAATCCTGACTTATATAAAAGGATCGAAAAGTCTTTTCACTCGTCTACAGGAACAAGACAAAAAGCAAGTGTATTTAGATTACGATTTAACAAAGCAGAAGTCGATTGGAAAACATGGACAAGAAGAGAACGACATGTCATCGGATCATTTTTGTTGGACTGTATTAATAGAAAGACTCACTGGGTGAAAAAAGAAACAATCACCCAAGGTAAGAAGTCAAAGAAAACATGTATGCGATACAGCGAAGCATTTCTTGTATTAAAAGAAGCAATCATATCAAAGGCACAACACCTTGCTTTCAATGCTGAACCTATGTATTGTGAACCACTAGATTGGAGTAACGAAGAGTCTGGAGGCTGGCTTACAAGTGAGGTCAAAGATATGTTTCCACTGGTACGAACTCACTATGGGTCATTACCAAGATGTAAGCAGGGAGATATACCTATCCGCGCTTTAAACAACATGCAACATGTAAAGTTTAAGGTAGATAAGAATACCCTTGCTGTTGTCAAGTGGGCTAAAGACACTGGACAGACAATCGGCAAGTTTCGCATTGAGAAACGTAAGGACTTTACAGCTACACTTCCTGATAACCCAACAGAAGAAGAAGTAAAGGACTACAAACGTCTAAGACGTGACATTGAAAACTTCAATGCACAACTCGAACAAAAGAATTACAGGACACTTGAGACTGTAATGATCGCGGACAAATTTGCTGACGAGTCTAAGTTTTATATCCCAAGTTCATTCGGCTACCGAGGTAGGATCTATTGTCTCACACACTATTTGAATCCACAAGGTACTGATCTCGATAAGTCACTCTTGCTCTTTGCGGATGAGTCACCAGTTGATGAATACTGGATGGCTTTCCATTGCGCCACAACACATGGTCTTGATAAAGAATCTTTATTAGACCGTGTAGCATGGACAAGAGAAAACACCGACCACATAACAAAGGTCGCTACTAACCCTATAGAACACAGAGACTTATGGATTACCGCAGAAGAACCTTGGACACACTTACAGAGTTGTTACTGGTATTGGTTATGTTGTATTGCCAAGAAAAGCAAGACATCAGGCTTGATGATTGGCATTGATGCAACATGTTCAGCCTTACAACATTTGTCCGCTGCTACTCGTTCATACAGTGGCGGCTCACTTGTCAACTTAACACCGTCAGACAAACCTAAAGATGGGTATGCAGTTGTGGCAGAAGTATCTAAAAAATACATACGTCCAGAGCTACATAAATACATTGATAGGAAAACTGTTAAACGTGTGTGTATGACTACATCGTACGGTCTTACATATAGATCAGCCAAAGGTTACATAAGAGAAGCATTGATAGACAAAGGCTGTGACTTGTCACAAGCTGGCGTACTCAAAGAAGTTACCGACGCAGTGTATCGCAAAGCAGTGCCAGAAGTATTCGACGGTGCTATCAAACTTATGAACTTTTGGCGGTCTATACCTAAACAAGTACTAAATTCACGCGACCACATCGAGTGGACAACGCCGAGTGGATTTCATGTAGTACAGGATCTAAGATTCTCACAAACAACAAGAGTTGACACGCGACTAATGGGATCAGTCATTGCATGCCAACTCGCTACTGGATTTGGGAAGCCCGATATGCAACATCACATCGGAGCTATCTCACCTAATATAGTACACAGTTGGGACAGCTCACTAATACATTTAGTATTTAGCGATACAATGTTTACAAATGGTAACATTCCGTTTGCTTGTGTACATGATTGTGTACTTGCTAGATCATCTGACATGACGATGATAAGTAAGCTAGTCCGTGAGAGATTTGTTGACATGTATAGCACTGATATATTAAAAGATTGGTGCGACCAAGTAAACGTGGCATTTGATGAAAGTGTCATGGTCAATACTCTTGATATAAGTCAAGTTTTACAAAGTGATTACTTTTTTTGTTGACATGAGAAAAGAAAAAAAACCACCTGAGAACGCTACTTTGGTACAACGCATAGAATTTTATGTACAAACAAATCAGATAGTAAAAGCGAAAGCACTTGCTACTGTTGGCGATACACTTGAAGAAGCGTATAGCTGGGACACTGAATTTATTTAATTGCTTTTGCTAATTAATTGTTGTAGACTTTAAGTAGTTATTCACAAACTAATGACCACTAAACACCTCACATTGAAAGACTGTATAGATTACGTCGATCAATTTCACTGGCGTAACATGCGTAGCTATGAAACTAGCATGCAGTATGCAAGACTATTTATGGATTGCAGACACCCATCAACACCTGTTAGCAAGATGTTAAAGGGATGTTACTGGACAGAGACACAGAGCATGTTGCTCGAAGCTCACCCAAAGTGGTCACATGCAACTGTGAATAGAACAATTACAGCGGCTCGCACAGCTATTAACAAGGCTCGCAAAGCTGGACTACACGATCATGCTTTACCTGATATTGATTATCTAAAAGAAAACAAATGTCGTATGGTATGGCTGACACGTCACCAAGTAGATTATCTAGCGAACACCGCTGTTAAAGTATTTGGTATGAAAAATTTAGCAGATGCAATTCTTGTTGGTGCATACACAGGTATCAGACAAGATGAACTACTAAATTTGCAAGTACAAGATATAGACCTACACCATAGATCTCTACATATAGGTGGTAAAGATTACCTCATTACAAAAGCTAATGAGATACGGCATTTACCCGTTGGCGAGATTGACAGGGTATGGAATATACTAACAAGTAGGACATCACACCTACATCCACAAGACAAAGTGTTTGGCGATTTTTGGCGTAATGGTCAAGCATTGCGTAGACACTTTTATAAAGTCCGTGACTATTGTGGGCTAGACGGTAGTGTGGTTTGGCACTCACTTCGTCATAGTTACGGAACATGGTTGGCTGAAACTGAATCGGTTACTACGATTCAAGCTTTGATGGGACACGCTTCAAGCGCAACCACTGAGCGTTATTTAAAGGTTAACCCAACCAGACTTAGAACAGCATTATCAGCACTGAATGACAAACAGCCAAATGAGTTTACAGTGCAAGATGATGTCATGTCACAGTTAAAAGCTAAAATCAAACAAGAATTGTTGGAAGAGCTTTGCGACGTGGTATGATAACTGTAGATCTTGGCTAATTGCTTTAGTTGTGTTTAGTGGGTTAGTCAAGATCATATAAGTCCACCTCACCTCGTACTTTGTACGGGGTTTTTTTGTGTCCAATTACAGGTATAAAATGCCTACTATAAAAACACAGCGGGAAATAGACCGCATGAGTGCCAATGAGTACTCTTTTTTTTTGGCTCATGGCGATGAAGCTTTGGACAAAGAAAAAATGACTAACGACGAGTACGACGAGTACTTAAAATCTAACCTCATATTTGACATCTAATGGCTAACGAGTATATCTTCCCAACCAAACTAGAAGGGTTCATACGTCTTGATGAAAATGGTGGTAAATACAACAACCGCTGTTTCTCATTTCAAATAGATTCTGAGACGCTAAAGAAAATGGAAGCTGATCGGGTACAACTTCTTAAATGGTTGGACACTAAACCGAATACAAAAGGTGCAATCACGCGACCTCCTAAGTGGGAAGGCAAAGACGTTGTATCATACAATTACGACGGCGAAAAACAAAAAGCACCTATCTTTGTTGATACAGATGGGACACCTTTAACAAAAGATGTTCTTAAATCACTGAGCAAAGGAACAGAAGTACAACTGATTGTGCAACAAAAACCTTACTGTGTCAGTGGTGTAAAAGGTACAAGCTTCCAAGTTATAGCGGCAAGAGTACACAAACTTGTTACTTACTCAGGTGCAACTGATAAAGGTGAGCTGTCTATTGATGACATCAACAGTATGTTTCTCAAGACAGAAGGCTACAAACAGGAACAACCAGTAGTGACCGCTGAACCCAGCAGTTATGAACCAGCTTATGAAGTTGATTTCTAATGGTATATCGCTCAGGATTGGAAGAGCGTGTTGCAAAAGTCTTTGATATAAATTCAATTCCTTACCAGTACGAGAGTAAGAAATATAAATACGTTATCGAAAGTAACTATACACCTGACTTCTTTGTTGGTGACATGGTTATCGAAGTGAAAGGTTTTTTTAAACCTGAGCAAAGACGCAAGATGTTGGCTGTGAAAAAGCAACATCCAGAGCTAGATATACGCATGATATTCCAACGCAATAACACATTAAGTAAATCATCTAAAACAAGCTATGGAGATTGGTGCGACAAGCATGGATTTCCGTGGTGCATATTCCCACACATACCAAAGGATTGGTTCAATGAGTTACCATCATCTAATCACAAGAAAACCAGCTCCAAGCAATGACCATTTATTCCTTGCTTTGGACGCATGGGTAGAACAATTTGAGGGTGAGATTCCCTTTCAAGAAATCATCGAGGTGATGAGAGATTACGTCGAAATCGCCGATGATTATGGATTATCAAAATGAATTTATTAGGCACGAACCTTGTCCTTTCTGTACTAGCAGCGATGCCTTTGCTGTTTATTCAGATGGATCAGGCTATTGCTTCTCATGTGGTACGCATCGTCGCAGTGAAGGAGTCAAGGATTTGTTTTTACAACAAACGCACACTAGAAAAAGTACGAGCATGTCACACGCTGAAGCCAGTGAAACTAGAAGAGTACAGTACGATGGAGACTTCGCCAGAATCTCATCTAGAAATATAACTGAGGACACTTGCAGAAAATTTAATGTCAGGGTCGATACTACACGGAATATTATCAAGTTCCCTTACTATTCCGACACGGGCGCGATTGTCGCGTACAAGGAGAGGACGAAGGCTAAAGGTTTTAGTTGGAAGGGCAAGAACAAGGATCACAGGTTATTTGGTCAACATTTATTTGGCAGTGGTAAAACTATTGTCATAGTTGAAGGAGAACTTGATGCACTTGCCACCTTTCAAGCTAGACCAAACTGGGCTGTAGTCTCTGTTGACTGTGGTGCAAAGGCAGCAAAGAAATCTTTACTGTCTCAACTAGATTACTTGCTTGGCTTTGATGAGATAGTTCTCATGTTTGACAATGACCAAGCTGGTACAGATGCCACAGCAGAATGTGTAACTTTGTTTCCTCCCGACAGAGTTTATATTGCAGCCCTTGGAACATACAAAGATGCTTGCGAAGCATTGATAGCAAAAGATAGTGAGGCAATACGCCAAGCTATTTGGAATAAGAAATCATATTCACCTAAATCTATTGTTGATGGACGTGATCTATTTGATCTAGTTAGTAAACCACTACACGGTAAAGATGCTGACTATCCATACAAAGCTGTAAACGAAATGACATCTGGACTACGCTTTGGTGAGCTGGTATGTCTAACGTCAGGCAGTGGCGTGGGTAAGAGTACAATTTGTGGTGAAATATCACAGGCGTTAGTCGATCAAAATTTTAAAATCGGGTACATCGCGCTTGAAGAAAGTGTACAGCGTACAGCATTACGGCTGATGAGTGTGGTTGCTAATAAACCATTACACTTAAACAACGACATACCAACAGAAGAACTAAGGTCAGCCTTTGATAAATCTATTGGTACAGGACAAGTGTTATTGCGTGATGGATTTGGAAGTGTTGATCCAAAGTCAATACTAAATGACATGCGTTACTTGGTAAATCAAGGAGTGCAATGGATCATACTAGATCACCTAAGCATACTACTGTCAGCAAATGAGTCAAACGATGAGCGACAACTTATAGATAGAACCATGACGCAGCTCCGATGTTTTGTTGAAGAAACAAACATAGGTATGATACTCGTATCACACTTGCGTCGTAGTCAATCAGACAAGGGACATGAGGATGGCAACGCTATATCTCTAAGCCAGTTGAGAGGCAGTGGATCTATAGGTCAGTTAAGTGATATTTGTCTTGGCGTAATTCGCTCAGTTAGTAGTGGTGACAATACATCTAAGGTAGTTTGTTTAAAAAATAGATTCAATGGACAGACAGGTGAATGTGGCAATCTCATATACCAGAAAGAAACTGGAAGATTAATTGAACATCCAACCGCATTAAATACAGATTATGAATCGTTTTAACAAAGCGAGCGTTGCTGTGTTGTTTAAAAAATCAGGGTGTAAACCTTGTAAAGTAGCACAGAAAAACTTAAGAGAATTACTACTTGAGAAAGAAAAGTTAGGAGAGTTTATCAAAGTATTAGATATAGAACACCACACAGCCTTACGAGGTGTTTACTGTCTTGAAATGTTTCCCACATTATTAATACTTGACCCACACGGACAAGAAATAAAAAGGACAGTTGGTGCTAAAAATCTTACAAAACAATACTTTGAGACAGCACTTACAGAAATCAAAAAGGGTAGGTCGTGAACTTACTATTTGATATAGAAACAAATGGCTTACTTGATGAAGGTGATACTGTACATTGTCTTGTATTAAAAGACTTGGACACAGGTTGCATTAATCGTTACGACGAAACAGGTAAGCATGATCGCATATCAGAAGGAGTGAAAGCTCTCATGTATGCAGATACAATATGGGGTCACAACGTGATTGCATTTGATATACCATTTATAATTAAATGTTTTCCATATTTTAAAAACTACACAGCCAAGGTATATGACACCTTGATAATGTCGAGAATGTTTTTTACTGATCTATTAGATCGAGACTTCCGAAACAAACCACCAAACATGCCAGCCCAAATGTATGGGAGACACGGCTTAGAAGCTTGGGGTTACAGACTCGGAGTTATGAAATCTGAATACGGTAAAAGCTTAGATGGTGATTGGTCAACATATACACCCGACATGCTTGAGTATTGTGTAGCAGACGTTGAAGCTAATACACCGCTTGTTGAATTATTCAAGCCCAAGATAGATGTTCACGAGACATCAATCGAACTCGAAACAGAGTGTGCAAGGGTAATGCAGTGGCAGTGGGAAGAAGGCTTTCCATTTGATGTAGCAAAAGCACATAAGTTAGAAACAAAATTAAGGATAGAATTGGAGACGCTTTCAGACGAAATGCGATCTACATTTCCGCATGTAGACGGAGGTAACTTCACACCCGCTCGCCCTAACCAAAACAAAGGGTATGTAACGGGTGCTGAGTTTTGCAGACTTCGAGAGTTCAATCCTACCAGTAGACAACACATAGCTTTTGCTTTTCAAAACTTTCGAGGATGGGAAGCAATAGAAAAAACAGATACGGGTAAACCAAAAATTGATGAAAAGGTGTTAATGGAACTTGGCACAAATGAGTCAAAAAAATTTGCTCGTATTTTAGAATTACAAAAAGCACTTGGTCAGTTATCAGAAGGACAAAATGCTTGGCTCAAACTTGTTGATAAGACAGGTAAGATTCACCATTCTTGTTCACTAGCTACCAACACATTTAGACAAGCACATTACCGTCCCAATCTTTCACAAGTAAACAGTGCAGAAGAGTATAGAGAACTCTTTCATGCTGGAGCTGGACGAGTACAAGTAGGAGCTGACGCAAGCCAGCTGGAATTGCGCGGACTTGGACATTATTTATCGCTGTTCGATGGTGGTGAATTTAGTAAGGAAGTTGTAGAAGGTGATATTCATACAAGACTTGCTAAAATTTATGGTACAAGCCGTCAAGTTTCCAAGACTGTAACGTACTGCATGATCTATGGTGGGGGTGACTTTAAGATAGGTCTGAGTGCTGGTTTTGATAAAAAGAAAGCTGCAAAAGAGGGTAAAAGAATCAGAGCTGCTGTATTAGAAAACCTCAAAGGCTACAAACAGCTACAACAAGCAATACAAGAGAAAGCTAGGTTCGGTGTACTCAAAGCACTTGATGGTAGACCTTTGAGAATAGGTGATAAAAAACATGTAGCCATGAACTACCTTATCCAAAGTGCTGGAGCAATCATTTGTAAGACTTGGCTAGTTGAATCAATTAAAAAATTAAAGTCACAACATGTGGATTTTGTACCTTTGGCATTTGTACATGATGAAATACAACTATCAGTACATCCAAAAGATACATACGAAGCAAAAAAAATATTAGAGGAGACAATTATTGACGTACGAGCAATGCTCGCTTTTCGCTGCGAACTTGCCGCTGAATCAAAGTCAGGTCTTACATGGTGGGACTGCCACTAAAGTTTGTAAGACATGTCATAAACGTAAACCAGATAACCAATTTACTAAAGCTGATGGAAGGCACAGAGCCACGAGAAACCGTTGCAAAGAGTGTACAAACATTCAAAACAATATCCGAAATACTCTTAAAAAAATACACCCAGAACCCGCCGCTGGTAACTGCCAAATATGTGGACAGTACACGAGCGAGTGGGTCTTGGATCATTGCCATAAGAACCTATCTTTTCGTGGGTATATTTGTAGATCTTGTAACAGCGGTATTGGTTTATTACATGATGACCCCGACACATTAAAGCGAGCATTTATTTATCTCACAAATGAAACTAAAACCAACAACAATACTGCTTGATGCTGATTATTTTTTTTACAGAGCTGCGGCTGCGTCTGAGTACGAAATGACTTGGGACGCTGATGTTACTGTGATCGCTGGTAGTTTAACCAACGGTCAAAAGATAATCAGATCAGATGTCAGACAATTAAAAGAACGGTTTGATACTGACCAACTTATAATGACGTTCACGGACGTTGAAAATTTTAGGAAAAAAATTGACACCAATTATAAATCCAATCGTACTAAACGTAAACCATGTGGATTTAAACGCCTATTAAACTGGGCTAAGACAGAGTATGAGTGTATTCGTATGCCACAACTAGAGGCAGACGATGTGCTTGGGATACTGAGTACCAGTGGATGCTATACAAATTTTGTAATAGTTAGTCCAGATAAAGACATGGAACAAATACCATGTCGTATCTACAATCTCAAAGAAGAATTTACACAAACACCTGAGCAAGCAGAGTATAAATTATACGAGCAATGTTTAAGTGGTGATCCTGTAGATGGATACAGTGGTATCAAAGGGATTGGTAAAAAGAAAGCACAATCTATTCTCAATAATAAAGAAGGGAGTTACTGGGACACAGTTCTCAAAGCTTTTAAAGATCATGGCTACAAAGAAGCTGATGCACTTAAACAACTGCGACTAGCAAAGATCTTACACTCAGATAATTGGGACTACGCAAGAGAAAGACCAATACTGTTTACACCATGAACAGACCATATCTGACACAACAAGAACTCATATATATACGAAACCATTTACTAAGTTCTCGTATGTATAGAGGTGCAACTCTTCCTCATGGTGCTGTGGTATGGCAAGAGTGGATGCACGATTTCTTAAAAAAAATTAATGACTGTTTAGACACATAAAAAAATGCACTTCGATTTTCAAGGACAAGCGATCCAGTTTAGACTACAAATGGATCAGCCAATAGGCAAAGCAAAAGCTGACCTAAAATTACAAAGAGAACTTATCCGTGAGGAGTACTGGGAGTTTAATCAAGCTGTAGCTGATTATAAACCAGATAAATTTGCACTGAAAGAACTAGCAGATCTAGTTTTTGTTTGCTTCCAATATGCAACAGCCGCTGGCTGGGAATTAGACGAAGCGTTGGACAGAGTATTTAAAAGTAACATGTCCAAATTAGAAAATGGTAAGCCAGTTAAAAATGCTGCTGGCAAAATTATGAAAGGTCGAAACTACAAACCCCCTTATTTAGATGACATAGTATGAGAGCAAAAATAGCAAGAACAGGACGTGTACAATCTTGGCTTGATGAACCATCACACCGCCTACCTGTTTCATGCACAATCGTTGTACCCGAAGATAACATGGAGTCCATACAAGACTCTTGGACTTTTGCAAGTTACGCATTAAGACATGGAGCTGGAGTAGCTGTACACCTGAGCAACCTAAGACCTAAAGGATCTGATAATGGTAGAGGTTTAATTGCTAGTGGGGCTGTAAGTTTTGGCAAGATATATTCTACACTTAATGAAGTACTTAGGCGTGGTGGTGTCTACAGATCAGGTGCAATCACACTGCACCTTGACGCTGACCATGGAGATTTAGTAGATTTTATAACTGCAAAAAGGGGCGAGCTACCGTGGGTAAAGAGGTGTGTTAATATAGATCAAGAGTCATGGGACAATCTAGATAGTCTTAAAAAAAGTTTGTTGTTACATGGCATACAGGCTGGCGATATATGGTTAGCTAAAAAAAGATATGACAAGCAAGGTAGAAGAGTTAGGTTTAATGTATGTTTAGAAGTTGCACTATTAAATAAAGGTAGTTGTTTGCTACAACATGTGAACTTAGCGGCGTGTGAAAAACAAGAACTTATACCTGTGTTTGAACAGGCGATGAAAGAGCTATGTGAATTACATCCTAAGACAGGTGTAGATAAAGATGGTTTCTATCGCCACCCAAAAGATGACAGACAAGTAGGCTTGGGTATGATAGGTCTTGCTAATTTTCTTAGTTACTACAATGTTTCGTACAAAGAATTTGGCGAAGCTTTGTCTGTATTAAATGCTGGAGAAGGTGCAACTTTAGAACAAACAGATACTGAAGCATGGGATCTTGCATTGTATTTTATGAGAGCTATCAATGCCGCTGCTGATGTCGCGGATAAATACAATATGGACAGAGCTTTTGCTATTGCTCCTACAGCTACATGTTCTTATAAATATTCAGATAGAAATGGTTACACTGCGACACCTGAGATTGCACCGCCTATAGCTACAAGTGTAGACAGAGACAGCTCTACTTATGGAGTTACTACTGCTGACTATGGGTATGTAGAAACTGCTTGGGAGGTTGGTTGGGACGCATACTATTCTGTGGCTACTGGCATTTGTCAGCTACTAGAAAACACAGGATTATTTCATGGTTACTCATTTAACACATGGACAGATGTATGCACTTATGATGAGGAGTTTATACAAAAATGGTTGGACTCACCATTGACAAGCATGTATTACTCATTAAGAGTTATGCCTGATACGCAAAGAAAAGATGATGCCGCTGCACTGATAGATGACGAAGATTATAAAGACCTATTTAATTTTGAAGAAAACAATGTGTGTTCAACTTGTGCAGAGTAATGACTAGCCCTTATACAAAACTTACAAATAGAAAACGAAAATGGACACCGATAGAAGTAACTAAAGGTGATTTAAAAAAAGGATCAGAAGAAACATTTTATCGAGCCTTAGCACTGAGAACGCTTGAGCTTCCTGTTAAAGAAATGCTTGAGCAAGGATTAGCAAAAGAACTACCTAAGATAGATGGATGTGAGGAAGCACTTAGAAGTAACCAAAAGGATGAGGACAAGCATGATCTTGCTTTTAACTATTTGGTTAATGCTCATGGGATTGACAGGGGAGCTGAGAGGGAGGCGGAAGTTATACGCAAGGCGTGGCTTGATGCCCCCCAGCACCCAATACTCAAGACGGCTGTACTAGAAAGATCAGTATTTTTTGTACTGCTACCTTTCTATAGATACTGTGGTGACATGGCTTCTAGAAGTGTAAGCCAAGATATTAGCGGTGATGAATCTATCCATGTATTAATACATCAAATGGTATGTAAAGACTTAGGTATAGCTAACTCTAAAAGCTTAGACAACCTACGCAGACAGACAGTTGCATGGGTAGTAGATAGTCTTGGTGTCAACGACGATAAATATTTAAATAAAGATTTCTGGATTAAGACCAGTGATTCTCTATACCGTACTGGTAAAGCAGAATTAAAAGAAACAAAACGCTCAAGGATGCCAGCGTTCTTTGAGAGTGATAACCGTGACTTACCTTCGTATGGATAGTTTTACCCTTATGAACGGGGGACGTGGATTTCTAGATCAAATAACTGATGAGCTAGATGAGACGTTCCCTGCATATACACCAAACCCTGATGACACCCTAGCTCTAATAATGTATAGAGCTGGTCAGCGTAGTGTCGTAGAACATTTATTAAATAAGAAAGATGTGCCAACCTAGCATCCCAGAAATGCCTGAGTATGAAGAGCCTAAAGTTGCTCCAGCAGCTCCAACTCCTATACAACCAGATAGTATGGGTACATTACCTCCACCTGTATCAACAAGTGCGGGACAAGGAGATCAAGCAACTATACAAAAGCCTTCAGCAAAGGATGATCTTAAGAAAAGAACTAAAGGTCTAAGTAGATTCCGTATCCCATTAAACACAAGTGGTGGTAGTAGTACTCCTACAGGTGCTAATCAATTAAATATACCTAAATGAAACAAACAGCGTTATCACGCTATGAAAGTTTGAGATCAGGTAGACAACAGTTTTTAGACGCAGCAAGAGAAGCAGCGGCATTAACAATCCCGTACCTTATGACTGAGGAAGGTTTTGGTGAAGGTGAAAAACTTCCAATACCTTGGCAGTCACTGGGTGCTAAGGGGTGTAACGTGCTTAGTTCAAAACTTATGCTGAGTCTGTTCCCACTAAATACAAGTTTCTTTAAGTTATCTATTAACGACCAAGAACTCGCAACCTTACCAGATATAACTCCAGAGATTAGATCCGAAATAGATTTAAACCTAGCAAAGATGGAACGAACCATCATGCAACAAATCTCAGAATCTACTGATCGTGTTATTCTATACTCAGCAATGAGACATTTGGTTGTCACAGGCAACGTATTATTGTTTGCTGGGAAAAAAAATTTAAAACTGTATCCCTTAAATCGCTTTGTAGTGGATCGTGACGGTAACGGAGAGATACTTCATATCGTTACAAAGGAGCATGTCCATAGATCTTTATTACCAAAAGAATTTCAAAAGTTACCTGATGGAGTACCCAATATAAATAGTGCTGGAGAAGATGGTGTTAAGCATGGTGTCGCTGGTAGTGATGCTGAAGATGCAACTGTCTTTACACACTGTGAATTAAAAGATGGGTCACACAAATGGTATCAAGAATGTGACGGAAAAATTTTACCTAACTCACAAGGGTCAAGTCCCAAAAATATAAGTCCTTGGATCTGCTGTAGATTTAATATTACAGACCAAGAGAGTTATGGTAGATCAAGAGTATCAGAATATCAAGCTGACTTACAAAGTCTCGATGGTCTTATGCAGAGCATGGTTGAGGGTAGTGCGACGATGGCAAAAGTTGTTTTCGCAGTATCGCCAAGTAGTGTTACTAAACCACAAGCTTTAGCTAGAGCATCTTCGGGAAGTATTATCTCTGGAAGAGCGGACGATGTAAGTGTTATTGCTACAAACAAGCAAGCTGATTTTCGTACTGTTAGAGAAATGATTGAGATATTAACACAAAGAATATCTGATGCTTTTCTTATACTAAGTCCTAGACAATCAGAGAGGACAACTGCTACAGAAATTTCAGCAGTACAACAAGAGTTGAACGAACAACTATCAGGAGTGTATGGTAATTTAACTATTACTTTATTGACTCCATATCTAAATAGAAAACTACATATCTTACAAAGAAATAAAGCTATACCACAACTACCGAAAGGGTTAATCGCTCCTGTTGTAGTAGCTGGTTTAAATAGCTTGGGTCGTCAGCAAGACAAAGTAGCATTGATGGAGTTTATGAACACAGTGGCACAGTCACTTGGTGCGGAAGCTCTAGCAAAATACATAGTACCTACAGAAGTATTGAAACGACTAGCAGCTGCGTCAGGTATTGAGACATTGAACTTGATTAAAGATCAATCAACAATGGATCAAGAAATGGCACAGATGCAACAAATGCAAACACAAGACACGCTTATGAAACAAGCTGGTCAGTTAGCTAGAACACCGATAGCGGAGAAATTATTAAATGGTCAACAACAGCAAGAACCCCCAGCCCTCCAAGAAAGAGGAGAAGTCCCCCTCCCCGAAGGTGGTGAAAGTCCAGAATAAATCTAGAGTAACAACTGCGGGTGATTACGAAATTAAAGAAAAGATAACAAGATCATTCGGATCAGCAAAAACTACATATCACTAAACATGCCAAGTAAAATGATTGATCCTACTGAGCAAAATCAGGAGGAACAAAAAGCAGAAGCTCAAGCCTTTGAACAAGGTAAGGCAAACCAAGAAGCGTTACAAGCTGACAGAGAAGCTAACTTTGAAGAGAACGAAAGAGAAAATCAACCACCACTTATAGACGGTAAGTTTAAAAGTCAAGATGATTTACTAGCGGCTTACAAAGAACTTGAGAAAAAGCTACATAAACCAGAAGAAGAAACAGAAGAGCAACCACAAGAGGAAGCTAAAGAACCTGAGATACCTGTGTCACAACAGAGTATGCAAAAGGCTGCTGATGTTTTTAAAGAGAAAGGGGAGCTAACGCCAGAAGTCATTGACGATTTATCGAAGATGGATAGTAAGGAGTTAGTCAAAGCTTACATGGATTTTTATTCAAAAAATCAAACACAAACAATAGAGCAAAAAGCAGTAACTGAGATACATAATATTGCTGGAGGTGAACAAGGTTACAACGATCTTGTACAGTGGGCTTCCACTAATCTACCTGAGCAAGATGTTATGCAGTTTAATAAAGTTGCTGAATCTAATAATGTACCAGCAATTAAGTTTGCAGTTGAAGCTTTAAACAATAGATATAAAAACTCTGAAGGTTATGAGGGTCAATTAATAACAGGCAAATCACCTACAAACGACGGGCTAAAACCATACCGAAGTCATGCAGAACTTGTGCGTGATATAGGTAATCCTTTATATAATTCTGACCCAGCGTTCAGACAGGATGTAGAGAAAAGATTAGCACGTTCACCCGAACTTTTATAACATCGAATAGTGACAGCTACACAACATTCTTTTCAAGACGGCAAGTATTCAGTCCGTCAGGTAGAGGTTGCAAGACAACCTGTTACCGCAAGACAGTTAACAGCTACTGCTACAAGTCAGAACACAGTGTTAACTTCTACCGTGCGCCTAATCAGTGTACGGGCTGTCAGTGCAGATATTAGATATTCCATAGGAACGTCAGCACAGACAGCAACTTCATCTAGCCACTTCATAGCAAGTGGTGAGAGATTAACTTTGGTTGTTCCAAGCGGAGCAAACATAGGCGTTATGAGAAACGCATCTACAAACGGAACTCTTGAATTAACAGAACTAGACTAATGGATTTAAATAAAGCAGAAAAGTGGAACGGAAGAGTAGCGATGCTTGGCATCGTTGCAGCTCTAGGAGCTTATTGGATTACAGGACAAATTATCCCTAGCATTTGGTAATGGCTAAACGAGGATTATACGCGAACATCAACGCTCGAAAGAAAGCTGGTACTAGCAGATCTAAGAAGAACAGTACCATCACAGCTAAAGCATACGCAAATATGAAAGCTGGTTTTCCTAAGAAAAAGAAGAAAAAGTAGGGGTACAATCATACCTAAACAATTTTTCGTCCACCTTCTAGCCGATTCTGAAGGGACTAAAAATGGACAAATTAAAAAAATTTTGGAAAAAAGTTAGATCCGTTATGATTGCAGATACATTCTGTAGATACCCTGTCATACATGACGAGGAAGAACTTAAACGCCAAAGAGCTATTGCATTTCTAAAAAGAATGTATGGCAAAGAGTAATTGGTTAAGCAATCTCAGGGGGTGCAAGTCCCCCTATCTCAATTTCCCACTAGCCCGATACGTCGGATAACTACTGGGGTGTACACCTCGGAAAGAGGGTCAAATCTTTCAAACCTAAGACATGTCGCAATCGTAAATATTTTTTTTATAGGAGTTATAGACCATGACTAACATGGCTAATATTACTCGCCCCCATTCGATTAATGGTAATCAGAGTAATACATTTGCAAACAAATATGCAACAGCGTTAACCGTCTTTTCTGGCGAAGTATTTAACGCTTTCAATAGTGCTTCTATCTTCAAAGGTCTAGTCAGAGGCTACACTTTAAGAGGAGCAAAGAGCAAGCAGTTCTTACTACAAGGTAAGCTTGGTGCTGGTTTCCATACAGCAGGGCAGCCTATACTAGGGGATGCAGCTCTAAAGGCTAACGCCGTCACAATCAATGCAGACGATCTATTAATTAGCTCTCAGTTTGTATATGACCTCGATGAAATTCTGTCTCATTACTCCCAGAGATCTGAGATCAGTAAGCAGATCGGTGAGGCTTTAGCAAAATTTTATGACCAGAGAATCGCAAGAGTTCTTGATATGGCTTCAAGAGCAAGTGCTGTGGTCACAGGTGAAGATGGTGGATTTGAAGTTTCTATCGGATCTGGTAAACAGTTTGATGCACAAGCTATCGTTGACGGTATCTTTGAGGCAAGAGCTGTACTAGAAGAGCGTAACGCTCCTACTGATGGAATCTCTTGTGTACTTTCTCCACGTCAGTACCTATCACTTATCTCCTCTGTTGATACAAATATTCTTAACAGAGAGCTTGGTGGAACACAAGGTTCTGTAAACAGTGGCGAAGGACTTTACTCTATAGCTGGAGTTAAGTTATACAAGTCAAACAACTTACCTTTCATGGCAGCTTACAACACAGCAGTTACTGGAGAGAACAACGACTACACAGATACAAATGATAAATGTGCTGGTCTAATCTTCCACAGAGACGCTGTTGGTGTAGTAGAGACTGTATCACCAACTGTAGAAACAACATCTGAATCTTTCAGAGTTCAGTATCAGGGTGACTTAATTGTAGGAAAACTCAGCATGGGTGTAGGTCAACTACGCACAGCAGTTGCTGGTTCATTACAAGCTAAATAATTTATAGTTCCCACGGGCTTATGCCCGTCGGGGCTTCACATTCCCTAGAAATAAATGGCTACTAAAATAACAAAACTAAATGGTGTCAATATTATTTTATCTAATATTGGTCAAGCACCTGTCACCTCACTAGCAACACTTAACCCAGCCGCAAAATTAGCAGAACAAATTTTAGACGAGGTTTCATTATCTACGCAAGCTGAAGGATGGGTGTTTAATACTGAGCAAGATTACCCATTTACACCCAATAGTAATAAAGAAATAATTATTCCTTCTAATGTTATTGGTTTAGACTTCGTAAGCTTTGGTGATAAAAACACAGTACAAAGAGGCGGTAAACTTTACGACAAAAGAAATCATACATATCAGTTTGAAGATGTTGTCTATGGAAAAGTTACTTGGCTATTTGACTTTGTAGATTTACCAGAGGTATTCAAAAACTATATTGCTATGAGAGCTGCTAATGTTTTTGCTAACAGATCAGTTGGTAGTAATGAGATAGTTAAATATTCAAAAGAAGAAGAACAAATTGCTAGAGCTGCAATCATGGAATATGAAACACAGCAAGGCGACTACAACATGCTTAACGATAAAGCGGGAGGTACAGAGTTCCATACATTCCTACCATATAACGCTATCAAGAGGTAACAATGGCAGCAATATCACAACAAATACCTAATCTTTTAGGAGGTGTGAGTCAACAAGCAGATCCATTAAAACTGGCGGGTCAAGTAAAAGAAAGTATTAATGCTTATCTTGATCCTACATTTGGCTGTAGGAAAAGACCACCCTTACAATACATAAAAAACTTAGCATCTAACATACCATCTGATGCAAAGTGGTTTTTTATTTTACGAGACAGCAACGAGCGTTACGCTGTTACTATATACAAAAATCCTGTATCGCCGTTCGATATGAAGGTGAGAGTATTTGATTTAAATACTGGAAATGAAAGAACTGTAACTATAGGAGCTAATGTTAATGCTTATTTAGATACAGATAACTTAGATACATTGAGTACCTTAACTTTAGCTGACTTTACATTGATAGCTAACAGTAAAAGAGAAGTTAGTATGAACTCTGTTCAATTATCTAATGATCCAGAGGAAGCTTTAGTTATGATTAATACGGTTGCTTATAACACAACCTATAGTATTGACTTAGCTAGGGATGGTGTATCTACACAAACAAAAGTATATAGAGCAACAGGATTAGAAGTAACTCCAGCGTCATACGAAGTTGCAGACGGCGGTTTATGTTCTAATCATTCTGCACAAGATCATTCATACAATGATCCTAACGATGCTACAAAGACAGGATTACAATTTCGTCTAGTCAATCAATGTGCGGCATTTTTTGATGAAGCAACTGACGCTTTTAGATCAAGATATTCAGCTAGTATTATCCTTAAAAATGGTGGTAGTGGTTGGAGAGTAGGAGATAATTTTAACGTAACACAATCTGGTAAAACTTTTAATGTAAGAGTATCCGCTGAAGCATTTGATTTTACTTTTGCTAGTGACGGAACAGCAACTTTTACAACACCAAGTAATGCGACAAGCGGCACACTAAGAGTTGGTGATATAATTAATGATTTAGTTTCAGACATTAATGCCTTAAGTGGATATACTGCTGACTCTATTGGTCATGTAATAAGAATTAAAAGAACGGACACGAGAAGTTTTAACGTCGCAGTTAGAGGTGGTACAACCAATAAAGCGATGGATGTTATAAAAGGAACTTGTAACAATATAAGTAAATTACCGAGTCAATGTTTCCCTGATTTTTTTGTAAAGGTAGCAAACACACAAGAATCAAACGCAGATGATTACTTTGTAAAATTTGTTCCTGACGCTGCTGGCGTTGCTGGTACTGGGTCTTGGGTTGAGACAGTTGCGAAAGGTATAGATACAAGTTTTAACTCATCTACTATGCCACACGGTTTAATAAGACAAGCTAATGGTAACTTTACTTTAGATCCACTAACATCTAGTGGTACACTGGGTGGTTACGCAGATCGTGTATGTGGTGATGAAAGAACAAACCCAGAACCAAGCTTTGTTGGAAGAACTATTTCTGGCATGACTTTTTTTGCAAACAGATTAGCTTTTTTATCTGATGATGCAATCATAATGAGTCAAGCTGGAGACTTTCTAAACTTTTTTGCAAACTCATCACTCACAGTAAGTGACGCAGATCCAATAGATTTAACAGCAGCTTCAAATAAACCAGCATTTATTAAGCAAGCAGTAGGTACACAAAAAGGTTTAGTTTTATTTGCTGAACATGCACAGTTTTTGTTGGCTACACAAGATGTTGCTTTTGCTCCAGCTACAGTTAAGCTTACAGAAATTTCTAACTATACATATAAGTCAACAGTTGAACCACAAAGTCTTGGTATAAGTATTATGTTTGCGACTGAAACAGATACTTTTAGTAGAGTTTTTGAAATGTCATCTGACTCAGTTGATAGTAGACCAGTGTTTGCAGAATTATCTAGAATAATACCAGAATATATTCCAAAAAATTTAACGTGGGGAGCTGCCTCACCTAATAATAGTTTTGTTTTGTTTGGTGATAATACTGATTTAATTTATTATTTCAAATATTATAATGCTGGTAATGAAAGACAAATAGCTGGTTGGGGTAAATGGCAGTTGCCAGCTCAAGCAAGAGGATATGTTTTTGATAATGATACATCGTACGTTGTAACTTACGACGGTACAAATTATGGTTTGTCTAAATTAGAAATGGTCGATGACCCTAGCCAAAATGCTATTGATACAGGATTTACAAAATTTACACCAAGAGTAGATTTCTTACAACATAAATCTGACATCACAACATCATCATCTTCTAATGCTGGTAAAACAAAAGTAAGGTTTGCAAACCATTCGTACATAACTGGAAAACAACCAATTATTATGTTTACTGGTAATGGTAATACAGCGGGTGAGTTTGAAAGACCACCAATATTAACTGATGCAACTGGTAAATATATAGAAACTGATACAAGCAATTTAACTGGAGACTATGTAATTGGTCTTGAATATGAAATGTCAGTACAGCTACCAAGCTTTTTTATTAAACAAGAAACACGAGCTGATAGAGTTGATATACCAATGGTAGAAACTTTATTCTTAGAGTTATACCACTCAGGAAGGTATGATGTTCTTATAAAAAGATTTGGTTATTCAGATTTTACATTTACTGTAGAAGCTGCAAGATCAAGTATTTATCAAGCTAATACTCCTATTGTCGAGGAGGTAATAACTAAACAAGTCCCTATATATAATCTTGGATCTGAAACTACAGCAACAATAAATGCTATAGATCCAATACCAAGTGCAATAACTGGTTATAGCTTTAGAGGACATTATAATAAGAGAGGTATTCAGACATTACGATAACTCCGTATTATCGAGAGGCTACTTTTGATGATGTATTACAAGTTGCCAATAATCTTTTACCAGAAGATTTACAGGAAATGGAAGGCTTAGGACATAGTGTTCTAGGTCTTTTCTTTTCTTTTTATGCAAGTGATCCATGTCTAGCTTTTTTTAACAAGTATGGTGACATTGCTGGATTAGGTGGCATTTCGTATGTATCCCCAATAGAAGGAAGTATATGGATGATATGTACACCACACATAAAAAAGAATCCAGTTACCTTTGTTAAACAATGCAAAAAATGGTTAAGCGAGCAAAAGCAATACAAAATCTTAACTAATAAAGTAGACGCGAGAAACAAATTTCATCACAAACTTTTAAAGCTTTTAGGTTTTAAATCTATACGAAAAGTTTTAACCGAGCCACACCAACTGCCCTATATAGAGATAGTAAAATTATGTGCCTAGTAGAAGGAATGTTAGGTGCAACAGCGGCTGGCGCGGCATCTGCACAAGCAGTTGCTGGTTTAGCTTTGTCTGGTATTAATACTGTTATGAGTATTAGTCAGGCTAATTACCAAGCTAGGGTTGCACAAAGACGCGCTGATATACAACATCAAAACGCGCAGTTACAACAAAATTACGAAAATAAACGAACAGTATCTAATCATATTGCAGCTATTAGAGCGCAACAAGCGGCTGATTTAGCTGGACAAAGGGATGTGATTAATGCTAACAACGCTGCTAACAACGCTTATGTAGCTGAACAAATTAAGAAAAAAGATGCCCAAACTGCGGCTGCTTTTAAAATGCAAGACATCTATACAAAACAAATTGGTTCACAAGGTTCAATATTTGCTACAGGTGCTACTGGTCAATCTATTGGTTTGTTAGCTCTCGATGCTGAAAGGAAAGGAGGATTTGCGAAAGCTAAAGAACTTGCTTCTAAGGATAGCCTATTCCAGCAGTCAGATATAAATATGTATAATATTGAAACACAACGGCAATCGAAAGTTAATATAGCTCTTGCATCTATACCCGCTCCAGTACAAGCCGCCGTCTTTGCTCCAGAGATAACAGGAGATTACCCGTTGGGATTAGGACTCCCAGAATACAATTTTGGTTAAATGGCTAGAATATATAGAGAGCCAAACTTTAACAATCAGTTTAAATCTTTTGCAGAATCTGGTAAATTCGTTGCCGAAAAAGCTTTTGATCCGTCAAAGCAAATAAGAGAGGCTGCTAAAAGAAAAGCTGAAAATTTAAAAAGTTTGCAACGAGGACAACAGCGGCAAGCTGCTGTTAATGAAGGCTACTTCAATGCGAGTGTAGCTAAAGGAAATGCTAGTTTTGCTAAGACAAAAGCATTGCTAAGTTTTGCACAAAGTGGACTTACAACAATAGCAAAATTAGATGAAATCAGACAAGCTGAGGCAGCTAAACAAGAAGGTTTAGACTTTCTTAAGCCTGAGCATGGTGCTACAATTTATGAAGAAACTCCAAATAAAAAGTTAGAAGAAGTAGCTGAGTATGAAGAGGAGCTTACTGAAAATAGTTCTAATAATGTAGAAGCTGCAAAAAGTGTAAGTAATAATAATGCAGCTATAGAAGAAGAAATAATATCAGAAGGTGCTGACGCAGAAGCGGCAAGATCATCAACGCAGATTACAACATATACAGCAGCGGCAAGTCTCGAAAAAGATTTAGAAGCTTTTTTAAGAAGTGATACAAAAATACAACTTGCAGACGGAACTATTATTGTTGCTAAAGATGCAACAGTTGACCAGCTACCAGCAGTTATAGATGTTGGACTTGATTTTGTAACTAAGTCATATTTTCCAAATGAGTTAAGTGGTAAGACTTTATATGACACATACATACCAACAGCAAAAAGAGTTTATAGTTCTTTACTGAATAAATTTAACCAAGAAAAAATAGCTCTTGCACAAGAACTAAGAGTGCTTGAGCATACAGATGCCGCCACTGTTGCGCTAGATAGTGGTCAACCTATACAAGGTGTTATTGATACTTTGATACCTAAACTTTATTCGTCAGGTGCATACGATTCAAAAGCCGATGCTTTCGAGGCTGGCTTTGCACATCTATCAAATTACTATCGTGCCAATCAAGATGTTGAAGGTGCGGTTGCTTTACTAAATATTTTTAAAGTAAAGAATAAAGATGGTTCATATAACACAGGTACAAAGCTTACTGACGATCCTGTATATAGCATTAAAATAATGAATCTTGTTGAGCAAATAAGAGCTGATAAAAAAAATATAAAAAATGCTACTATTGCTGGTTTTGAAAAAGATATGTTTGCAAAACTATCAGGTGAAAATGATCCAACTAAAAGAAGAGAAATAGTTTATGAATCTATAAAAATTTTAAATGATGCTGGATACTACGAAGAGGCTGATAAACTTGCAGCTCAAATAGACACATTGCAAATCTCTGATGTACAAAAAATTGAAGATGCAAACATATTAGAGCAAGTTGTAATGGGTGAGATAACTTCTCAAACAGTTCTTGATGAGCAATTAAAATTAGGTGTTATTAGTAAAAAAGGGTATGACAAAGCTGTTGCGGCGTTAGATACTAAAAATCCTGAGTTACCAGACGGAGGTGCAAAAAACTTTGTTGATGATGTAATGAAGGGATATACAGACGAATTTAAAATAAGAATTGGAGCGCAAGTAAATCAATATGGTGAAGTATTGTTTAAGACGGATGGTGGTTATTTAGATAACGCTAGTGACTACGCAAGAATAACTGCCGCTTTAGAATTAGATCTTACAAAAATTGCTCTTACAACTTACAAACTTAATCAAGACAAAAGTGTAGGTGAACAAATTGCGGCTATAGATGACGCTTTAAAAAAATATTTTAAGTTACAAGTTACAACAGAAGGTGGTAAGTATTACACTCCAGAATATTCAAAGGACAATAAAGTAGATGTTGATAAAGTTCAAAGTAAATTAGAAGGTATTCTTAGTGATAGTCAAAATTTAACAAGAGCATTTGGTAGTAAAGATTCATCATTTAAACCTGTAAGGTTTGATTTTGGTGCATCTGACACTGTTTCTCTTGAAACAATAGCGACATTTAATCGTGAAAGAGGTGACACTATTTTTAGTAAAGATACACACCAAGTTTTTGTCGATGAATATGTAAATACTGGTTCTTTTAATGAAGCATTAATTGACGCTGCTGAACTTGTAGGAATGACACCACTTAAGTTTTTAAATACACAAAGTACAAATCATGGTATAGGACAAGTTTATCGTCCACAAACTACTTTAAATACAGACAAACCTAACTATGTAGCATCAACTGAATATTTACTTAATAAAGGTATAACAATGAAAGCAGCGAAAATATTTACTGGTAATTTTGATGCTGGTACATGGACAAATATGCCTAATAATCATTCATTTCTTAATGTTGATACAAATTTTAAAGTAAGTGATTTAGATACCGTCTTAGATTTTCTTAAAACAGATCCAAAAAAATACTCAGTAATTACAAATCCCTTTGCAACTGATAGGCAATTACTAGAAGTAGCAAGTACAATCTTTAATTAACAATGCCAATATTAGAAAATAGGGATTTTGAAGAGTATCAAGATCCCAATAAAAAAATTACTCCACCTCTAAATGTAGATGATGCTAACAAAGAGGAAAATAATGAGGTAGCTGCAAAAGTAAATCCTATAGATGAAGCACAAAAAGAACAAAGACCAGAAGGATTTATAACAAAAACAGGGCAAGCTCTTGAGTATGTATTAGGTCAGGGTGGTTTAACAGCAGATGTTACGAATGTTGCCGCTGCTGGACTAAAAGAAGCTACAAAAAATATACCTATCGTATCTGATGTAACTCAAGCTATTGATAAATTTGTTCTTAGTGATAAAGAACTAAAAGAGGCTGAGGCAAAAAGAGCTGAAGAGGACGCAGAAAGACGTAGAAAAGGTGAGGATAACTTTTTAGATAAGACAGCAGTTGTACTAGAAGGTATAGCGTCTGGTATGGAAGGTGGTATAGCTTTACCATTTACCTTAGCTGGCAGACTTACAAACCAAGCAACACCTTGGGCTGATCCTCCAGCTACTCTTAAAGATAGTCCACTTGGTGAAACTGTATTTGAAATAGCACAAGTCGTCACGCCAACATTACTGTTTTCTGCTGTTGGTGGTGGAAGTCCATTAACTGTTGGAACGTCAGGGTTATTAATTGAAAGTGGTATCGAAACTGTAACGCAAGACGGTGCTGACGATTTAATAGCTGGTAGATATTTAGCTACAAGAATTGGTAAAATAGCTGACGCTCTTGGTTACGATGGACAACAACTAGCAATAGATATGATTGAAGGTAAAAACTTCAATGGTCAAGCGTTAGTAGCAACAGTCGGATTTTTACAAAACTTAGGTATAAACTTTTCAGTAAATAAATTTATTGATATTTTTAGACAAACAAAAAAGGTACAGCAAAATAGTTTACTGCAAGGTGCTGATGCAAATAAACAAGTATTAGAAGGTAGTAATGGTGGTACACCTCCTCCAATCCAAAAACAATTACCAACGTCTGCTATAACAACTCAACAAGTTATTGATGTTGATGTTATTGATATTAAAGAAATACCACAAACTGTAAAAAACACAGCTAAAATTTTAAATTCAGATGCTATAGATGTTTACAAAAAATTAGAAGATGTAAACGAAGTACCATATAATTTTAAAAAAGAACCACACGATGTGATGGATATTGATAATTCTGTCAATGTCTCAAAGCCAAGTGAAGGTAATGTACATACATCGAACGAAGCATTTCATACAGAAATGGGTAGAGGATTTCAAGTAGATACTCCCGCTACAAGAGGTTTGAACGAAATTGGTACTGATGGAATGACGAGAGCTGATCGTCACTTTTTTACAAACTGGGGATCTTTAACTGACGAAGTTGGTGTGCAAAGAGCATTACAAGAAATAACAGCTAATTTAAATAAACTTAAAAATTTTCCAGCAGATCTAGATATAGCACTTAAAAGAGCTAATCATTTTTGGTCAAAAAATGCACAGCTATTAGGAGAAGATATTACATCTTTTGCTAGAGAATTTTATAAAGAAGGTGTTGTACCGTTAGACCCTAGAAAAACTCTTAATGATTTTGACGGTATAGATTGGCAAAGAATGTTAAGAGAGAATGTAAAAGTATCTCCAGACTTTTTTGCAGCCGCTGGTTTAATGGCTGAGGAATTAGGAGTTAGATTTGCTAAACAAGCAAGGGTAGTTAGAAATTTAGATAATGCAAAAATTGACTTTACTCAAGCTATGGAAACTATGGTTCAGTTAGTTGAGAAAGGTGATTTGTTATTAATACCATTAAGAAGAGCAAAAAGACAATGGGCTATAGAAGGTATAACTCAACAAAAAAATGTCTTTGAAAAAATAAGAGAAGGTTATAAAGGCGTTGATTCAGCAAAGATAAATAGCCTACCAAATAATAACGTAACTCCACGCGATTTAACATTAATAAAAAAAAATGATACTGATGCTGGTAAAACTATTAGAGAGTTATGGGAAAGTGCTAAAGCTGGTAATACTAAAGATTTAGAAACTTTAAAAGAATATCTAGATTATGTTGCTGGCGCACCTCCAGATGAAGTCTTTGGTATGACAAAGAACTTAGCAGATGCTTTAAAAAATACACTTAATGTTAATGGAGACACAGCGAGAACTCTTTACTATGCAAAGCTTCTAGCAACAGTAAACCCACAAACAGCCGCTGGAGCAACAAACGTCGCTCGTCTTATATCTGAACCTTTAGGAAATATTGCTTCCCCTATTTTTAGAGGTGGTGGTGTTAAAGATGTATTGTATGGTTTAGGTCAATTAGTAGGTACACAAGGTGCTTTAAATGATTCTTTATTTGCATTTAAAAGAGCTGCTAAAAGTAATCAGTCTATTAATGCAAGTTCTAGAGTATATGAATTATCTAAAACATGGAAAAGAAAGTCCTTAGAATTAGAGGCAGCAAAGTCTATGTTACTAGATAAAATATCTAGAGAGGGTGGTAGTAAAACTGAAATAGCTAAAGTCCATATTAATTATTGGATACAAATGGCTGCTTACAATCCATACACAAACTTTGCTAAACGATTTTTAATAGCACAAGATGACGCTGCAAATGTTGTGGTTGGTCATCAAGAAGCAACAGGCAGAGCTTTTGTCAAAGCTTGGGAAGATGGCGTATTTGATCTACGAGTAAATCCTAAAAATTTATTTAAAAAAGGTGAACAAGCTATACAACAGGGTAAGCAGTTAGAGCAATTAGTTAGAAAAGAATTAGGTACTATTTTCCAAGATGGAATTACACACGGAAGATTAATAGATGAAGGTGTAATACAAAGAGCTAAAAACTTAACCATGCAAGAAAATATTCCTACAGGTAAATATGCAACACCTGTAGATAATTTTTTTAAAGGTCTTGAACAACAAAGTCAGAACGCATTTATAGCAACATACTTTATGCCTTTTGCTAGATTATCTTGGAACTTCTTAGATACATTAGGTAGAAGTGTATATGCTCTTGATCCAACAGGATTGATAGAAAAAAGTGTACCTAGATATAAAGCAATCATAAGTGGAGAAATGGGAGAAGTCGCAGAAATGCAACTTAAATCTCAAGTAGCTTTTACTCGTATGTTTGTAATGAGTCAAGCTGGATTAGCTTTAACAGGAAATTTAACTGGTAATTATCCTCCAGATGGCATGCCAAAAAATTCATGGATTATACCAACACCTTGGACATCTACTGGATATACAGCTATACCACATGATCGTATTCAACCATTTAGTTCTCTTGCTACTATTACTGCTGATTTAGTAACACTTACTAGAGATCAAGCTATTGGTAAAAAGAAATTTCAACAAGCAGTATCCTTATTTGTAGGGACTGTAGGTGTTGCAATTTTAGACCAAACATTTTTAAGGGGTCTACAAAACCAAGTTGAATATTTAGATCTTAATGGTTATGTAACTAAAGATGGAAGAAGCTTAAAACTATCAAGAGTTGCATCTGATTTAGCTGTAAACATGCCCCTTAAAGGATTTAACCCTTTATTCTGGGCTGGTTTTACACGTCAATTATTTGATCTTGTACAGCCATACCAAACTATGAACTCTGATCCTAATAATACTGGAAGAGATTTTATGGCAAGAATTAGAGGTAGGATAATGATGGGTGCTGGTAATCCTTTAAAGTACGATAGATATACTGGAAATGTTATAAAGAAATCTGGTAGCCAAGGTAAAAATTACTTTAATGGCGTGGTAAATAATTTATTTACTACCTTTGGATATGCGGGAAAACTTGTAGAAGCCGACCCTAATAACTTTGTGAAAAAGCAAATGTACAATGTAGGATTTGACTTTAACAAAGCAGAATTAGCACAATATAAAGGACTTGAATTAACAAATGCAGAGCAATCTTCATTTAATAAATACATGCACAGTGAGGGTAAATTAGAAGATAGATTAACTTTTCTATTTACACAAAATAAAAAATACAAAAAATTATTAGCGCAATATAACAGAGAGTTGGCAAATACACCTAACAATATGCCTAATACACAACTTGCTCAAATAGAACTACAGCTACATGCAATGATTGAAGCTGTGCATAAAGAAGCTAAAGATTTAGCCTTGCCTTTTGTTATAAGAGATCATCCAGAGTTAGAAATAAAATATCAAAATTGGCAGAAGCTACAAATTAGACGATAAAAAAACTACAAAAAATTAATGGCACAGACTACCGAAACCTATACGGGGGATGGCAGCACCAAATTATATTCAATACCTTTTCCTTATATAGAACAAACAGACGTAAAAGCAAAGATTAATGGTCAACTTACCACAGCTTTTACGTTTGCGAACGCAACTCAACTTGAGTTCTCAACCGCTCCCGCTAGTAGTGCGAAGATAATAATATTTAGACAAACAGATGATTCAGCAGTAAAAAAAGAATTTAGTGCTGGATCAGCCTTAAAAGCAGAGGATCTTAATGCTAATGCAAAGCAAGCTTTGTTTATTAACCAAGAAGGAACTAACCAAGCAGCTAGTACGCTAGGTGCATTATTTCAAGGTGATGTCGAGTTTGGTTTTGGTAATGTTATTAAGTTTGAGGGTGCTTCAGATGATGCACATGAGACAACTTTAACAGTAACAGATCCAACAGCGGATAGAACTCTAGCACTACCAAACGTCAGTGGTACACTGGTTTCTACTGGAGATACAGGTACTATCACATCGACTATGATCCTTAATGAAACCATCGAAAGTGGTGACATTAAAAATGGAACAATAGTTAATGCTGATATTTCTGGCACAGCAAACATACTTAACAGTAAAATTGCTGATGGTTTACTCAAAAGTGGTATAACTGTCAACTCATCTAACATAGTTAATGGGTCAATCGTTAATGAGGACATAAATGCTAGTGCAAATATACAAGGATCAAAGCTATTAAATGATAGTGTTACCTTAGATAAGCTAGGATCTGGAGCTTTACCGACTGATATAACTGTAGCTTCGGCTAATATTGTTAACGGAACTATTGTAGATGCTGATATAAATAGCTCTGCAAATATTGATGGTGATAAATTAAAGAACGATTCTGTTTCTCTTGGGAAACTAGAAGGTGGTGCGCTACCTACAGATATAACTGTGGCGAGTACCAACATCGTAAATGGAACTATTGTTGATGCTGATATTAGTGGAACAGCTAATATTAATGGGTCAAAAATTTTAAATGATAGCTTAACTCTAGACAAATTAGGGGCTGGAGCATTGCCAACTGACATAACAGTGGCTACTTCAAACATAGTAGACGGTACTATTGTCGATGCTGATATAAATGCGGCTGCTAATATAGAAGGATCTAAGCTAAAAAATGATTCTGTACCTCTAACTAAGTTTGGAGCTGGAGCATTACCAACAGATATAACTGTAAACAGTTCTAATATTGTTGATAGAAGTATAGTTGATGGAGATATAGCCCAAGGAACACTTGATAATAGATATTTTACTGAGGTTGAACTAAATAGTGGTCAGTTAAATAACCTGTATTACACAGAAACTGAGCTAAATAATGGTCAATTAAATAATTTATACTACACAGAAACTGAATTAAACAACGGACAACTTAATAACCTATACTTTACTGAAACTGAGTTATTAGGTGGCGCACTAGACGGTAGATATTATACAGAGACAGAAGCTGAAGCTAAGTTTCTTAGACAAGACAGTTCAGAAACTATCGCTAGTGGTGTTGCATGGTCAAGTGTAGATTCAAAAGTAGCTACAACGGCTGCTATAGACGCAAGGATAATTGATTTAGTAGATGATGTTGGTGGTTTTGTACCTATTGCAAATGAAACAAGCTTCCCTACTGCAAATCCTGATATTAATAACCCCGCTACTGGCGGCACTATTGTTTCTGTTAAGGCTGTATCTACTACACTTACACCAAGCAGCGGCTCAATCACTATTGCAAATGGTAGAGGAACTGGTAATCCTGTCATTATTACAGGCGTAACTGGAGTTATACCTCAAGGATTTGGCATGTTGGTTGAAACTACAACCACAGACCATACCTATGCGTTCCATAGATTACAAGCTAAGGCAACTGAAGTAAATACCGTAGCTACAAACATAGGATCAGTTGTTACAGCAGCCACAAACGTAGCTGATATAAACAACTTTGCTGATAAATACCTAATTAGTGCTACAGCACCTACCAAAAGAGCTGATAATACCAACCTTCAACATGGTGATCTTTGGTATGACACTGCTAATACCGTGATGATGGTATTTGATGGGTCTGCTGGAGACGGTTTTTCTGCTATTACACCTAACCAAGCAACCATAACAAACATAAATACGGTTGCTGGTCACGTTACTTTTGCTGAAGATTTAGGAAGTATCACGGATGCTATCAATACTGGATCTGGTAATAACTCGATAAATACAGTTGGTGCAAATATAGCGGATGTAAATACAGTTGCTAATGACCTTAATGAGCCAGTATCTGAGATAGAAACAGTTGCAAACAGTATTGTAAATGTCAATAATGTTGGTAACTCTATATCAAATGTCAATGCAGTAGCTGGAAATGCAACAAATATTAATGCTGTCAAGAACAATGCGACAAACATTAATGCTGTCAATGCAAATAAGACGAACATCGACGCTGTAGCTGCCAATAACGCGAATATAACTGCGGTTAAGAATAACGAAGCAAATATAAATGCAGTAAAAAATAATGAAGCGAATATTAATGCTGTCAAAAATAATGCGACAAATATTAACGCTGTTGCTGGCAACAATGCAAATATTACCGCTGTTAAAAACAACGAAACTAATATTAATGCAGTAAAAAACAACGCTTCAAATATAAATACGGTTGCTGGTATCAATGCAAACGTAACGACTGTGGCTGGAATCTCAGCGAACGTGACTGCTGTAGCTGGAAATGCGACTAATATCAATGCCGTTAAAAATAATGCCACAAATATTAACGCTGTAAACGCTAATAAAACAAACATTGACACGGTTGCTGCCAATAATACTAACGTCACAACTGTTGCTGGCAAAGCTGCTGAGATCGGAAGGCTTGGAACTGCTGATGCTGTAGCTGATATGAATACTTTGGGTACTTCAGCAATAGTATCTGACCTAAATGATTGTGCTGATATTAAAGCAAACATATCAACAGTCGCTGGGATAAGTGCAAATGTGACAACGGTTGCTGGGATTAGCTCAGATGTCACAGCGGTTGCGGGTAATAATACAAACATTACAGCGGTCAAAAACAACGAAACAAACATCAACGCAGTTAAAAACAACGCAACAAATATCAATGCTGTAAATGCTAATAAGACAAATATTGATGCCGTAGCTGCGAATAACGCAAACATTACAGCGGTTAAAAACAATGCGACCAACATTAACGCCGTACAAGCGAACTCTTCTAATATTAATGCTGCTGTTAGCAACGCTTCAAATATTAATGCAGTTGTTTCCAACGCTTCAAACATTAATACAGTCGCTGCTTCCATATCAGATGTCAACAGATATGCAGCGGAATATTTAATTCAATCTAACCAACCATCGAGTCCCAGTGCTGGAGATTTATGGTACAACACCACAGCAAATACTCTTAACTACTACACAGGTGGTGCATGGGTAGCTATTGCTGCTGGTATTGCGGGACTAATTAACGATCCAGCTCCAAATTTAGGAGCAAATTTAGATTGCAACGACAAAAACTTAGTTGAAGTAGGCACAGTTAGCGGCGACAACTTACAAATTGACTTCGGTACACTATAAATGGCTAAATTATTAAAATTAAGGCGTGGTACTACAGCGCAACACGCATCATTTACAGGTGCTGAAGGCGAAGTAACCATAGATACCACAAAAGATACTGCTGTTGTACATGATGGCAGTACAGCAGGGGGAACACCTCTTGCAAAACAAAATATGAGTAATGTGCCAGCAGGGACAATCCTTGGTACACAACTCGAAAACTCTGGAGTAACAGGCGGTCAGTATGGATCTAGCTCTGCTATTCCTATTATTACAGTTGATAATCAAGGCTTAGTTACTTCAGCCTCGACAACTGCGATTGACAGCACAAAAATCCAGAACGGCACAACTGAAGTTGCTACTGCAAGCAGTGGTGACATAACAATGAAAAGGTCTGGAACTACCAGACTTGTCGTTGATAATGCTGGTGTTGACATAACAGGAAATCTTACTACAACTGGAACTATAGCTTCTAGCAATATTACTGTTTCAAATACCCAACCATTTATTTCTCTTCAAGATACAGATAATGAGAATGATTTTGAAGTTGGTAATGCTGGTGGAACTTTTAGAGTAAGAGATGTTGACGCTGGGGTTAATAGATTAACTATTAATTCAAGTGGTACAGCAGGGTTTAGTGGCAACCTAGACGTTGGTGCTGGTATTGACGTAACAGGAAACATCACAGTTACAGGAACAGTTGACGGTGTTGATATAGCTGCATTTAAGCAAGAATTTGACAACGCATTTCCCGCTGGGACTAGGATGATATTCCAACAGACTTCAGCTCCTACTGGATGGACAAAAGTTACAACTGGCGTAAACAATCACGCTCTTAGAGTTGTATCTGGTACTGCTGGATCTGGCGGTAACGTAGCGTTTTCGTCTGCTTTTGCAACCAGAGGTATAAATGCGACTGCTGGTAACACAACTGCTGGCGGTAACGTATCTTCAAGTGCTGGAAATACAACGGCTGGCGGTAACGTGAGTGTGTCAGTGGCTAACGCTGCACAAGGCGGTAATGTTTCTATCGGTAATACAGCCCAAGGGGGTAACGTATCTATTGGTAATACATCTACTGGCGGTAACGTAAATAGTCACACACTGTCTATTAACCAAATACCAGCACACTCACACTCGATGACATTTAACCGTGGTTCTCAAAGAGCTAGAAACCAAAGAACAGCTATTAATGGTATGAACTACGGTAGTGCTAGAGACGGTGGAGCTGGAAACGCAAACACTAATAACAATGGTGGAAACGGTGGTCACTCACACGGATTTAGTGGAAGTTCACACAACCACAATGCGTCATTTAGTGGATCTAATCACAACCACAACGCTAGTTTTTCTGGTAGTAATCACAGTCACTCAGCTAACGGAAGTTTTTCTGGTTCTGCTCACAACCACAATGTAAGCTCAAGCTTTAGTGGTTCAGCACACAACCACAGCATTTCTGTAGGTAATCTTGATATGAATGTTGAGTACTTAGACGTAATCATTGCATCAAAAGATTAATGAGAATACCATGGTATATACATGGGAACTGGAAGCTAGAATCCACCCAACTAACTAATTTAGAAAGTGATATTTTAAAAGTTGGTAACTACAGCAATAATCTTTGTTCAACTTATAATACTGATTGTAAAGAGCTTGCATTTTTAAAAAATTTCTACAAAGAACGAGTAGATGAAATAGCTAAAGATCAAGCTTTTTATCACAACTCATCATACGCTTATGAGTTTTGGTTACAGCTTTACAATAAAAACGCCACACATGATGTACATACACATTTTGGATTAGGAAAAAATAATATTATATCTTTTGTACATTTTTTAAAAACAACAGATACGAAATGTTTACAATTTACTGATACCAAAGAAATAGAAATACCACAACAAGAAGAAGGTGATTTTATTATTTTTCCAAGTTATGTATCTCATCAAGTAGTGTCTCACACTAGCAACTACAACCGCATTGTTGTAGCTGGCAATATAAAACTTATACAACATGAAAATCAAAGCAGGGACGTTCTGCCCGTTAATCCAAGGGGATTGTAAAAAACTTGAATGTGTATGGTTTACACAAATAGCGGGGACTCATCCACAGACAGGAGAATCATTTGACGAGTGGGGTTGTGCAGTAGCATGGATGCCCCTTTTATCTATAGAAAATACTAAAAGATTAAACGAAGTCGGTGGTGCAATCGAATCGTTTAGAAATGCAACTGTAGATACTCTTTCTCCTGTAGTACCTGTACAAGAATTTAAACCTCTTCCAATAAAATGAAAATAGACATTATTAAGCCTGACGGCACAGTTAGCAAAGATGGTGTAGGTTTGTCTGGATTATCTTTATCTAATACAATTTTTGATGATGTTTGGGCTATACACTGGGATAGTTCTACATCAAAAGGATATGTAGAAAAGACAGATTTATCAATAGTAGATATTACAGACTTTACACCTTATGAGTCAGCAGTTACTGAGTATGATGCTTCGTATGTTGCAAATACTACAGCAACTAATGAAGAAATAGTTAGATCAACAAGAGATAATTTGTTAACAGAATCTGATTGGACACAACTACCAGATTCACCATTAAGCTCTACTAAAAAAACAGAGTGGGCTACATATAGACAAGCTCTTAGAGATTTACCAGCAAATACTTCAGATTTTGCAAATCCTACATACCCAACTGAACCTACCTAATGTTTGAAATAAACAATAAGAAAGTAGAAAAATATGAACATTTTACTGTAATTAGAGATTTTTATAAAAAGCCAGATGAGGTAGTAGAATTTATACATAGATTTGAACCACACTGGCATAAAAACCCACATGGATATTTTTCACAAGGTTACGACTTTGATGATATGCGACATACTATTTATACTTTTGCAATAAAACCTGTATGGGATTTTCTTAGTAAAGTTACTAAACAACGTCCGTCTCAAGATGAACCAGACAGAGAATATTCTATAAACACTAATTACACTTATTTTCGTCAAATATATAAGAAAAAACATTTCTATCCACATCGAGATTTTGGTAATACAGCGTTGGTCTATTTAGATAAAGAAGTAGCAAACGGTACAAATATTTATCGAAATATCTCATGGGATGAAATGAAAGACGAACATAGAGATCATTATTGCAATGAAGATGAAGTTGAGGTAATTGCACATACTCCGTCTGAATACAACAAATTAGTTATTTGGAACGGTCTACAATTACATGGTCTTTGTCAAGATGAAAAATATATAGGTAAGTGGAGACTAAATCAAGTATTTCCTTTTGAGTAATATGAGTAATTATCATTTAGAAGGAATTTTTACACATTTTTTACATCATTTAAAGGTAGATATTCCACAAGAACTTTTAGAATTTTGTTATGAACAAAAAAAATTAGATCCTGTAGGAGTAAAACTTTCTAATTGTGGTGGTTGGCAATCTAACGAATTTATAGATAATAAATCAATAGCAAATAATATTATTGAAAATATTTTATCTAGAACAAGTGAAGTATTTACACGACAACTTTTATTAGAAAATTTTTGGATAAATATTAATAGCCCTGACACATACAACAGTATGCACGTTCATCCGAATAGTAATATTTCTGGAGTTATATGGATTAAAATTCCAAATGATTCTGGTAATTTATATTTTCCTAACCCTGACAATTTTCAAAAGCATAAAGAAATTAATTTTTATAAATCTTTTTTAAATCAAGGCGAAGGTTATGAACTAGAACCACAAGAAGGTAATGTTGTTTTGTTTCCAAGTTGTTTACAGCATGAAGTTACAAAAAATTTATCTAATGATGAAAGAGTGTCAATATCTTTTAATAGTAATTTTGCATTATAAATGGAAATACCAAAATTAATCTTACCAGATCATCCACCTATAGAAACTGTATCAATACCTTTACCAACAGGAGATATACCCTCATACACACCATTGATAGTGCCACCAAGTGATCTCAGACCTCCAGATGGAGTGCAAGGCGAAAATCACGATACATCAAAGGACACAGGAATAAGAACAATAGACATACCTATTCTTGATTTTAAACTTCCTGTTCCAGAAAACGCCATTTTAATAACAGCGGGTACTACTGCTGTTGTTTCTGTAGCCGCAACACTTACAGCAACTGCCATTTTTAAATGGTGTGTTACTGCAATGAAACCAGTTATAAAGAAAGCATTAAAATGGATCACGAGGACAAAAGAGAGTGGCTCAAAGACGCAATAACAGTATTTATTCTTCTTTGGTCAATGGTTCTCTTATCGTGTAACTACATAAAAATACACGACAAAAAAATTTTAGACTTTGATAGTACATTTATAGCTTCTATCTTTTCATCTTCAGCTTATGCAATGGGTGTAAAAGGTATTGGAGGTAGAAATGGCAACGGAAATGGCAACGGAAACGCGAAAAAACCATGAAAAAATTACTAATATTTATAGCTTTACTGTCACCAAGTGCAGTCTTAGCTAACACCGTAACCCCACAATTTACCCACGGATCTCTAAATTCTACTACAAGTTTGGTTGAGACAGAGCAAATTCAAGTGTTTGGAGCTGAAGTAAAAACTTGGAGCGGTTCAAATATTACAGCGTCAGCTAGTGCTGGTATAGCTGGTGGTGATTCCGTATTTACAGTAACAGACAGTACTTTACCGTGGACTTTAGAAACAACAAACAGAGCGGCTGGGTTGATAGAGCAAAGAGATATTACTCGCAATTTCACAATAAACTCTACTACCAACTCGCTTTCTGTATTCTCACAATAAGCCCAGTTTATGCTGAAGGAGATACTGTTAATAGCTCAAACCCAGTAGCGGCAGCCACTGGAAATGTAACTAATCAAGCTGTGCAATTTCAAAATAATGGCGCAGCTTCTACACAACACTATGGAGGTGGTGTTATGTGTAATGGTAGTACTTTAACTTTTAGCCCTTTTTATATGGGTAACGATACAAAACCACAGACAGACGATGGATATAACATCAACCAAAACTGGGGTTTTCAAATTAATTTTAGTATCCCTTTATCAAAAAAAAGTGTAGATCAATGCTTGGCTATAGCAGAACGTCAAGAAGAAAAAATGAAACTAGACTTTGAGCTGGTTCGTGCATTGAAATGTACAGAAATTATGCAAAAAGGTTTTACCTTCAGACCTAAATCAAGAGTGGCTCACATGTGCAGTGATGTCGTTCCAATACAATCATTATTACCAAAAGAAGATGTTAGCAATTCTAAAACCAATCGTTTTAACTTTTTTAAAAAGTGAAAAGTTCAAATATTTTATATGTGATATTCTAGAAAAACTTGTTGCAGAATCGTCAAATAAATTAGACGACCAAGCACTAGCTATTGTAAAAAAAGGTTTAGATATAGAATAGATGAACGATAGCACCGTATTAACAGACCCATTTATATGGGTATATAACGATGTTGTACCCGAAGAAAAATGTAAAGAAATCATAGATAAATTTGAATCTGATGATAGTCCTAACAAACAAAAAGGTCGTACTTTTTTAGGTGTTGACCCAAATATTAAAAATAGTTTAGATTTACATATTTCTTCAGAATCACAATGGAAAGATATAGATGTTTATTTTAAAGACTTAGTAGGTTTTTTAATAAATAAATATAATCAACATATACAAAATTCTTGGTCATTTAAATCATTTACAACAGGTGAAATAAGACAGTTTGAACCACCACTTGCAACAAATGTGCATGACATAGGTTATCAAATACAAAAAACAGAGGTTGGTGATGGTTATGTTTGGCATCACGATTTTGAAAGTGGTCGTGTACTTACTTATATTCTTTATCTAAATACTGTTGACGAAGGTTGGACACAGTTTTACAACGGCGATCAAGTATCTCCTAAAACTGGTAGGTGTGTAATATTTCCAGCAACTTGGACATATTATCATCAAGGCTACCCTCCTAAACAAACAAAGTATATTATGACAGGATGGATATACAGTGAAGATTGAACATTTATTTAGCTCTCCTTTATATACTGAAAAGTTAGAAAAACACGAAGAATTAAAAAGTAAGTTCGTACCTTTACTTTATGAAGATATAGCTGAAAACAAAGAAAAGAACAAACACGATGAGTGGTGGTCTTGTAATAGTTATCAAACATATTTATGGGGTTATGGACAAGAAGAATTACAAGAACTTATGTTTAAACATGTAGATAACTACATGAATGAATTAGGTTATACAGCAATAACATACAAGATTACAAGTAGCTGGTTTAATATGTATGGTGCTAATCAATATCAAGAAGAGCATTTTCATTTACCAGAACTTTTATCTGGTTTATACGTTATGCGGTTTGACCCTGATGTACATACAGGACTTGTTTTTACTAACAAGTTTCCAGAGTTAGCAGTTATACATGAAATGTATGGATTAAAACCTAGCAACTTTGGTAATGCTTATGGTAATAACGAATTAAACCTAAAAGAAGGTAATGTATATATCTTTCCATCTAATCTAAAACATCTAGTACCGCCACAACCAGCAAAGCTAGACAAAGATAACTACAGAATCACATTTACATTTAACGTCGGAATCTGAAGGTACAAACACCCATGGACAATTTTTCAAGCCCCTTACAGGCGATCCTGAGAGGACTTTTTTTGGCAATTTTAATAAATTTCGTTATTTTATTGCCTTTGCTACCACTTTACCACAATCTTCAATTACTAGAAGCAATTAATAAAGCTAATGGCAAATAGAGCAAAAGAAGGAGATTTTGAGAACTTACATAATCTTCTTACACAAGAATTAATCAATCGTATCAAATCAGGTGAAGCTTCAACAGCAGATCTGAAAGCAGCTTGTGATTGGCTAAAGGCAAATGACGTAACAGGTGTTGCTTCTGAATCAAGTCCTTTAGCTGGTTTAGCTGGTCTTATACCAGAACTTGATTTTGACGATGTTAAGAAACACATGAAATGACTTCCTCAACGTCACGCTTTTATAAAAAGAACAAAGCGTCAGCAGACAAGAAAAAAGCTTATGATCGCCTATACCGTAAGAAAGAGAAAGGTTCTTTAGCCAGCGGTGCAAAAAAAGACAGGCTAAAGAAAGCAGATTCTAAAAGATGGTCGGAGCGTCGCCGTCGTGGAATAGCTGGTAAAGGAGGAGGTGATCTAAGTCATACAAAGAAAGGCACGTTAGTTCGAGAGAATAGATCAAAGAACCGTGCCAGAAATGGAAAGAACGGTAAATCAACATTAAAGTAAATGAACTTATGGCTGAATACGGAGATCTTATGGCAAACCTTATTACTTTTCGCTCTAGTGATGCAAAAAGAATATGGAGGTCACAGATTAAACTCCGAGACGGAAACAGATGCTTCTACTGTGGTTCTAGTGAAGAGCTGACAATAGATCATGTTCGACCACTCTGTAAGGGTGGGGAAACTAACTCGCATAATTGCGTAACCGCATGCAGAGCATGTAACCAAGCAAAAGGGTCATTACCCGTTGAACAATTTTTATTAACTATTTTTAAAATGGCAAGAGCAGCAACAATTATGAGTCGTGGATACGGCACAATCAAAATCGACGCTACAGCAGATACAGCTTTAGCAGCTATTACAACAGCAAGCACAGTTAAAGACGTGTTAGCAATAATCGACGCATGCGTAGCTCGCAACAGAGTTACAGGCGCATCCTCTACAGGTGGTGCAAGCAGCTAATGGCTAAATCCGTAAGCCTATCTATAGGTCGAGGAGAGAAGTCAAAGAAAGGCGGCTTGACTGCCAAAGGTAGAGCTAAGTACAACAGAGCTACAGGCTCTAAGTTAAAAGCACCTCAGCCCCAAGGTGGTAAAAGAAAAAAATCTTTCTGCGCGAGAATGAAAGGTGTAAAGGGAGCAATGAAAAAACCAAACGGCAAGCCTACTCGCAAGGCTCTTGCCCTTAGACGATGGAAGTGTTAACTATGCCAATGGGAAAAGGATACGGTAAGCCCGTAAAAAAAGCTAAGAAAATGAACAAAGGTATGTCAAAACTACCTAAAGCAGTACAAAAGAAAATTTTAGGAAGCAAGAAAAAGTAATGGCACATAAAGGAAAAGGATCTTGCAAAGGTGGAAAAGGCAAGAAGAAAAGATAAAGTACTATTTAAGACATCAACATTTAAAAAGCTGGGTAAGATCCTAAGTAAGATCTTCCCAGCACCTATAGCTTGGGTCTTAAAAGCTTATCTATATGACTTCGAGATAAAGTACCTCGAAACTAAAACTAAACTAACTGTAGATAAAGCTATAGCTGACTACAAAAAAGATTTAGAAGAGTTACCAAAAACAATAGTCACAAAAAAACCGTCCGAAGTGGACGGCTTGTTTGATATTGAGATTAAGCGCAACGACTAAAGTAACCTTCTAATCTTTTAGGTCGTGCGCCTCTGGAATCCCAAGAGTCCCAGATAGCACCATCTTTAACACATACCCAATGATCTGCTTGTGCAGCTATACAATGGTCAGGAAGATGTTTAGCATTGAATGTAGTACAACTGAGTGGTGTGTATTCCCAATCATGTATGTTTAACTCCCAAAGAGTTCTGATTAGTTCACCTTTACTTAATGATGAAGTAGCAGTAACTTGACTCTTTTTCTTACGACCCCATTGATCGTAATAGTAACCAGCCCATTGTCTTTTAACTTTGGTAGCTGCTTTCCATACTTTGTTATATGGTAGGTCAAATGCTAAACAGATAGACCTTACACCGCAATCACAGTGATCTTCTTTTTTAGGATGTGGGTTGCGTCTGAAATAATGTAATCCCGATTGATGGGATGACTTAGGAAAAGCTAAAGTAGCCATAATTAACATTGTGTTTAGTGGACATTGATGAACTTTGTGTCCATCACAGTCATTATAGCACATTTCCTACACTTGTCAACATGCAAAATAAAGAATATTTAGTAGATCGAACTATAAGATCAGACTTTAAGGTGTTTTTAACACTGATTTGGCGGGAACTTAACCTACCAACACCGACCAGAGCGCAGTTTGCTATAGCTGATTACTTACAACATGGAGGAAAACGCATACAGATACAGGCGTTTCGTGGAGTTGGTAAGAGCTGGATTACGGCTGCCTATGTACTTTGGGTACTATATAAAGACCCAGATAAAAAGATCATGGTAATATCAGCTAGTAAAGAAAGAGCTGACAACTTCTCGATCTTTTGCCAAAAATTAATCTTAGATATTTCATGGATAAAACACATGCGTCCGAGATCAGACGATCAGCGATGGTCGAGGATCTCATTCGATGTAGGCAATGCAAAGCCCCATCAACAGCCAAGTGTATCCTCGAAGGGGATAGGCTCACAGCTGACGGGGGGAAGAGCTGACATACTTTGTTTCGATGACGTAGAGGTCGTTAACAACTCTGCAACTGATGTCCAAAGAGAGAAACTATTACAGCTAATTACTGAGGCTGAGGCGATTATTACACCAAAGGAGGATTCTCGCATTTTGTTCTTAGGAACGCCTCAAAGTACGTTTACTGTGTATAGAAAGCTCTCTGAGAGGGGCTACAAGCCCTTTGTTTGGACGGCTAGGTATCCTAGTAACCCCCAAAACTACGAAGGATTGCTCGCTCCGCAACTTGTCGAAGAGATAGAAAAGGGTGCAAAAAAGGGTGATCCTACCGATACAAGGTTTACAGATATAGACCTTGCTGAAAGAGAAGTATCTATGGGAAGGTCTAACTTCATGCTTCAGTTTCAGCTAGATACTAGCCTGTCAGACGCTGAACAATATCCACTTAAATTCCAAGATCTAATAGTTACGCCTTTAGGAGAAGAATGTGCTGAACGGTATGTTTGGAGTGCCGATCCTCGCTACATGCTTACGGAACTGGCTGCTGTGGGGCTACCTAATGACCGCTTCTACTCGCCCATGCACATTGACACGGGAGCAATTCCGTTTTCTGAGACGATTTTATCGTTGGATACGTCGGGACGAGGAGCTGATGAAACTTGCGCCGTCATCTTATCTCAAGCTAATGGATACATTTTCGTTAGAGACATCAAAGCTTGGAGACAAGGTTACACCGACGAAACACTTTCTGGTATTATTCGTCTTGCCAAGCGATACAAAGCGACGAGATTAGTTATAGAAGAGAACTTCGGCGATGGTATGGTCACTGAATTACTCAAGCGACACGCTGCACAGCAACAGTTACAAGCAACCTTAGATGGGGTTAGAGCTACAACAAGAAAAGAAAACAGAATAATAGATACTCTCGAACCTGTAATGAACCAACACAAGCTTATTGTTGATCCAAAGGTTTGGGAATACGACTATCACAGCAACCCTAACGAACCTCCAGAGAAAAGATTGGAGTATATGTTGGGTTATCAAATGTCTAGGCTAAGAAAGATGGCTGGCTGTCTAAAACATGATGACCGTGCTGACGCTTTAGCCCAAGGTGTTAAATGGTTCACAGATGCCGTTGCAATCAGCGCAGCCAAGGCTTCAGCAGCTCGTAGGTATGAAGAGTGGAAAGCTATGGAACAAGCCTTCACAGACCATCCTCACGCCGCCTGTGACATTTTAGTTAAAGGTGGTACGTTTATAGATAAGAAATTTCCCTCAAACACTGTCTATGATTGGACAAAAGGGAGATAACAGTTCATTACCAATATGTAAGCAGGGAAAGTGGTGCGTCCCTGTGTGGATATGCGGTGAGATTGACCCCTTGAGATTCTAGGGGTCTTTCCTATGTATCCGTCAAACCCCCAATACGTCAGGTTTTTTGAGCGTCCTCCTGAATGTATAAGCCTCTATAAAAGTGTCTCAATCAAGGCTGAGAACCCAGTGTTTCTAAGCGAGCGAAGCGAGCGTCCTTTTACCCTAAACATATAAAGGTCTAATCAAGACCATGGTTATACCGTATTTACCTTTTTTATTATGAGAAGAAAAAACAATAACTATAGAAAAGTTATAAGACATAGCCTTGTAGAGGTATATAAGAGGTTAGATCTATTAGTTCTGGATGTTCCTGTAGGTGCTGATCTAGATAATAATGAGAAAGCTGCCAATGCCGTAAAAAGTATTAGAGCTATAGAGAGTGAGTGGATATTAGATAAAGAGTTATTAGAAGAGATTAGTATTATTGTTATTAATCCTAAGAAATAGGTGTCGAAATTTTTGTTATAAATTTCCAAAGGCATAACGATAAGACCGCCGCCGCGATTACCCCTGTGTGGGGTCTAAAAAAACCTAAATAATAACTTTTTTTGTATAATGTTGTAACAAACTACATCAAATAATATTTTTATTTCGCTGTAATCTATTGGTATGACTAGCTTTGAAGCTGGTTTTATAGTCCAGTTACACCTATTTTATAACAGTCTAACCCGTCGCATTTATTGAGACTGTCCCTCTCTCTCTCTATCTGTCCGTTTTTAAATTGTTACGAATTGTTAACAAATGCTTCACGGTTTTTAAATTGTATGTTTATAATTAGATCAGATACACAACCGTATCTATCCACCAAACACAATGAGGTTTTTAACAATGGCACTCGCAACCACAACACAACCAAAAACAAAGGTTACACCTGAAGAAAAAATTTGTAATGAAGTAATTAAACTTCTTGAAAAAGGTGTTCAACCTTGGCAAAAAAAATGGACTACCTCAACAAGTGGTTCTTATCGTAATTTTATTACGGGTCATAAATACAGCGGCGCAAACGTGGCTCTATTAACTATGTATGAATGTGTATATGGTTATACATCCAACTTATATTGCGGATTCGCTCAGGCTCGCTCTAAAGGCTGGCTAGTCAAAAAAGGCTCAGTTGCTTCATACATCATGCACCCAAAGCCAGTTAAGTATGACAAGTTAGACAAGGACGGCAACCCAGTTAAAGACAAGGACGGCAAGCCTATTATCGTTCAATATATGTCTTTTCAATGTGTGCCTATCTTTAACAGTGATTGTTTACAAGGTAAGGACGCGCAAAGTCAAGACGCATTAGAGCAAGCGATCAAGGCTGAACAGCGCAACATCAAGGAAAATATAAACGATATAGAAACAAGAAAACATAAGTGTTTCACTGTTCTAAAAGATTATATAGACCGCGAAGAAATCGAATACCGCGAAGGCGGTGACCGCGCCTATTACAGCCCATCATCCGATCTAATCGGCATGCCCGCACCTAAGCAATTCCAAGACAGCGACTCTTTTCTTGCTACGATGGCGCATGAATGTATTCACTCAACTAAAAAACCATCACGCCTTGACCGCTCATTTGGTGCTAGTCGTTTTGGTAACGACGCATACGCCCGTGAAGAATTGGTCGCCGAGCTAGGTTGCCTAATCGTTACTAGATCGCTTAATGTAGGCTCTCAGATAGAGAATCATGCAAGTTACCTACAAAGTTGGTTATCA